>Ga0316204_10000258_pt1 | contig 217762 bp, 209 predicted proteins | sample 6monrhotite_MG_2_FD_205661 | JGI IMG/M metagenome (GOLD analysis project Ga0316204, IMG submission 205661) | Microbial mat bacterial communities from mineral coupon in-situ incubated in ocean water Damariscotta River, Maine, United States -... | ecosystem: Environmental > Aquatic > Marine >... | reverse complement strand
TCTCCGCTACTAGATAGACTTCGGTTCAACGAATCGACTAAAGCCTTCTTTCTGCTCTGTAAAAATATAAAAAAATGGAAATTAATGTAAATAAAATTTGGAATTAAACACAGTATCTGAAAGCTTGGGAACAGAGAAGACCTTCGGGCACCTTCGTAATTTAATTTGCGCTACAAAGGAATATTACCGTGTTTTTTCGGCGGATTGCTTTCCGATTTGTTTTGAGTCATTTCCAGTGCCTGAATCAGTTTTTTCCGAGTATTACGGGGATAGATAATTTCATCAATATAACCCACTTCGGCAGCCTTATATGGACTTGCAAAGTTTTCGCGGTATTCTTCCACCTTCTTTGCTTTTTCTTCTTCGCTGGCTCCCCGATAAATAATGTTTACCGCTCCGGCAGGTCCCATCACAGCAATTTCTGCTGTGGGATAAGCATAATTCACATCCGCTCCAATATGCTTGGATGACATTACATCATAGGCTCCGCCGTAGGCTTTTCTGGTGATAACGGTAATTTTCGGCACCGTAGCCTCGGCAAAAGCATACAATAATTTGGCGCCATGTTTAATGATACCGCCATATTCCTGGGTCGTCCCGGGAAGGAAACCCGGCACATCCTCAAAAGTAATCAATGGGATATTAAACGCATCGCAAAAACGAACAAAACGTGCTGCCTTGGTAGAGCTGGCGATGTCGAGCACGCCGGCAAGCACCTGTGGCTGATTGGCAACAATTCCAACCGAGCGGCCACCAATCCGGCCAAATCCCACAATTATGTTTTGAGCATAATGTGGCTGCACTTCCAGAAAATGCTTGTCATCCACCGATGATAGAATAATATCCATCATATTGTAGGGTTTATTAGGATCCTGTGGAATAATGGCATCCAACTTAACATCCACTCTTTCAGGATCATCCGTACATGGCTTCATGGGAGGATCTTCCATATTATTCGACGGGAGGAAACTCATCAGCTCACGAATCAGCATCATGGCCTGCTCGTCATCATCAGCAGTAAAATGGGCAACTCCGCTTTTTTTGTTATGCGTCATGGCTCCTCCCAGCTCTTCCATGGTCACCTCTTCATGCGTTACCGTCTTGATGACATCGGGGCCGGTAACAAACATATAAGAGGTTTCCTTTACCATCAGTATAAAATCGGTGATGGCCGGGGAATACACAGCCCCTCCGGCACAAGCCCCAAGTATGGCGGAGATTTGCGGAATTACTCCCGAACTGCGCACATTACGGTAAAAGATATCAGCATAACCCGCCAGGCTTTCGACGCCTTCCTGAATACGGGCACCACCAGAATCGTTCAACCCGATAACCGGTGCCCCCATTTTCATGGCCATATCCATAATTTTGATAATCTTGTTGGCATTGGCACGGCTAAGCGATCCTCCAAAAACAGTAAAATCCTGGGCAAAGACATACATGAGTCTACCGTCAATTTTACCATATCCGGTAACCACACCATCGCCAAAGATTTTATTCTTCTCCATCCCGAAATCGGTGGACGTATGGGTAACGAATTTGTCAATTTCTACAAAAGTACCGGGATCCAATAAAACGTTTATTCTTTCCCGTGCAGTCTTACGGCCAATTTTATGCTGTTTGTCAATCCTCTTTTGTCCACCTCCCAGCTCGGCCAGCCTGTGCTTTTCTTCCAGTAGTTTATTCTTCGATTCCAATGACATATTATTGATTTAATGATTATTTACAAAAAAGTTTAAGCCTTCTTATTCAAAAAGAATCAACGGCTGATCGCCATCAATATTATCGCCTTCTTTCACAAGAATTTTCTTAATAACACGGTCTTTGACCACTTTATATTCGCTTTCCATTTTCATAGCCGAAACGATGATAACGGTTTCACCACCTTTCACCTCCTGACCTTCTTCCACGAGGATTTTTACTACCTGGCCGGGCATGGGCGTTGAGATATAAGCTGCATCTTCAGCATCTTCGCCTTTCATCATCCGGTGATAGCGGCTTTCTGCATCCACAATTTCAACCTCCAGTGTTTCATGCCGGGTGTCGACCTGATATTTTTTAGCTGCAGTAGGATTAAGTTCAAAATTAAAGCTCTTTCCCTGGTGAATCACCGAATACACCCCCTCTTCAACCTGTAGCATATCCAGCTCGTAAGTTTTAGTGCCAATGCTAACTTTGAACTTACTCCCCTGACGACTCAGAATTTCAATCGCCTTATCTTCTCCTTTTATACTTACTTCATACGACATAGTATCCAATCTTTTGAATTATAAACTTGTGACAGCTTGTTTGCGGCCAAAATTTTTCCAGGCACTCGTGTTTGAATTATGAGCTTCCTTTGGTTGTGCCTTTTGCAAGCGATCAGTATAATGAACAAAAGCAGTGATGGCAGCCAGGTCTATACACTCTTCGCTGCAAGCTTCTTTCATCTTCAGTTCTTCCGGATGATTTTGAATAAAATGTGTTGTATATCCACCCTTTTGGAATGCAGGCACATCTAATATGCGCGATAAGAACGGAATTGAGGTCTTAATCCCCGTAATTTTATACACCTCCAAGGCACGTTTCATTCGAGAAATAGCCTCCTGGCGATTATTTCCCCATGCAATCAGTTTCGAAATCATGGGATCATAATAAATCGGAATTTCATACCCATCATAAACATATCCATCATGGCGGATACCCAAACCCATAGGAAGCTTTATGTGCTTGATTTTTCCGGGACTTGGCATAAAATTATTGTCCGGATCTTCGGCATATATCCTCACCTCAATGGCATGTCCGTGCTGCGAAAGATCTTCCTGCTTATAGTGTAGCTCTTCCCCGTTGGCTATATTAATTTGTTCGCGAACGAGATCAATCCCCACTACTTGTTCAGTGATCGGATGCTCAACTTGCAAACGGGTGTTCATTTCAAGAAAATAATAATTTAAATCATCGTCGGTAATGAACTCAATCGTTCCGGCACCGGAATAGTTAACAGCTTTGGCTGCTGCAACAGCATGTTTTCCCATTTCTTCCCGGACATCAGCCCTCATTATGGGCGATGGCGTTTCTTCTACCACTTTTTGATGTCGTCGTTGAACTGAACATTCACGCTCAAAAAGGTGGATACAATGTCCATGCTGATCTGCAAGAATCTGAAACTCAATATGATGTGGCGAACTAATGTATTTTTCCACATAAACAGTATCATCTCCAAAAGCAGAAAGAGCCTCCGATTTGGCGGCTTTCACCGAAGAAAGAATATCCTCTTCTTTTTCCACAAGGCGCATCCCTTTTCCACCACCACCGGCACTGGCTTTCACCATCACCGGCAAGCCGATTTCAAGAATGGTTTTTACCGCTTCATCCAAATCAGCAATGGGATCAGTTGTCCCGGGGACCACGGGAACGCCTGAAGCCATCATGGTCTTGCGAGCAGTAATTTTATCGCCCATGGTATTGATGGCATGAGCATCAGGCCCTATAAAAATAATACCTTCTTCTTTACAACGATTAGAAAAGGAAGCATTCTCCGACAAAAAACCATATCCAGGATGGATGGCGTCAGCATTTGCCTTTTTTGCTGCTGCAATAATTTTTTCAACGTTCAGGTAACTTTCGCTGGAAGCTGCTACTCCTATACAATATGCTTCATCAGCAAATTGAACATGCATGGAAGAGCGATCGGCCTCGGAATAGACAGCTACAGAGCATATTCCCATTTCACGACAGGAACGCATCACTCGAATGGCAATTTCACCCCTATTAGCGATTAGGATTTTTTTTATCATATATTTTTAATTTAATTATCTGATCCTCAGGAGTTATCAATGTTAATTGTCCAAAATTAACGGTGGTAAAGATAGTAAATAATCCAAAAAACCAAAGAAATGAACTCATTTCGACAGGTTTTAACATAGGGCATTCGGAACGAAAATGTTAAAAACCAGATAATTTTCTAAAGCTCATTTTGCATGCTCATTTTGTTTTTTTGTTAGAAGTGTTAGTTCATTCCTAGTATTTTTTAATTTTGGGCAAACAAATTGCTTTAATGGCTCGGATAAAATACCCTTTATTCATTTTGTTGCTTCTAATATTTACGGTGAAGGCTAAGGCTGCCATCCTAAATAGTGATAGCCTGATGCAAGCACTCGAAAACCTGCCACAAAAGCAACAAGCCGTGGCCTTGCCCACCTACAGTATTGCGTTATTGTCAACGGATAAAAGCACTGCCCTCAAGCTGGCTAATGAATACCTTCATCTATCATCCGGATGGGTTTCCAACCAACAAAAACAAGCGTTCTTCAAAACGCTGGCTCATTCGCTCGAAAAAACACAAGACTTTCAGCAAGCATTATTTTATTACAAAATTGCTGATAGCATCGTTAAAGTAAACATCCCCACAGCCAAAGCTAAACAGCTGATAAAAACCAAGACAAGACCGTTTGCTTGGTTCTTCTACCTTTTTATCCTTTTCTCTTCGTTTGGACTTGCTTTAATAGTTTATAGCTGGAATTGGCGGAGACGTTTCGTCCAAAGTCTTCATGCACTGGATAAGGAAAAAACCATGGCTGAAGAAGAAATTTCGCAACTTCAGGCAAATCTGAACAAAGAGATAAAAGCAGAAACAGGTGACATACAAAGTAAGCTAACCAACTTGCATAAAAAAGAATTTGACCTGAAAAGTTCTCTTAAAAAAGCTGAAGAGGCAAGCTATTTGCGAAATGCATTCATTGCCAACCTGGGTTTTGATGTGCGAACCCCTTTAAATGGAATTATTGGTTTTGCTAATATGATGGAAACAGATCTTGCCGTTCTTGAAAATCAAGAATTATACGAATATGCAGCCAACATTGGACAAAGTGGAGGTCGACTTTTGAAGCTGATGAATAACGTAATTGATCTGTCGAGTCTGGAATCCAACACCTTGGAACTTACAATTAAAGATGTTTCTCTTGAAATCATTCTTCAGCGAATCCACAACCAATATAAGGGAATTGCTCAGAAAAAAGGGCTGATCTTTAAAAGCAAAATTGATGATGAACTACATGCTGCCCGGGCTGATGAAGACGGTCTTGAGAAAGCCATTTTACAGGTAGTTGATAATGCGATAAGATATACTGACCAGGGATTTGTTACCATCAGCAGCCTGTACGACCAGGAGAAAGATATTGACATCATCGAGATTAAAGATACTGGCCCGGGAATAGAAAAGCCTAAACAAAGCCTGCTTTTCGAAACCGAGCTTTCAGCAGATACTGAACAAGTTAAATACACCCATGGTACAGGAATAGGACTTAAGCTAGCCAAGAAACTTATCGACCTCATGCAAGGCCGTATTGAGTTAATATCGACGCCGGGGAAAGGAACTACAGTCAGGATTTTTATTCCCTGTAGCGACAAAGCAATAATACTTGATAAAGAAACAATAAGAAGAGAACCGATGGGAGAAAGAGAAGTAACTACCGCTGCCGAACTGGGTGAGTTGGATATTTTTGTGGTGGAAGATGACCGGATGAATCGCTTGATATTAGAAAAGATGCTTACCAAACTCGGACAGGTAACCTTGACTGTGGATGGCGATGACTGTATGAATACCATCGACCAGGAGGCTCAAAAAGGCCATTTTTTCCAGGTGATGCTTTTCGATATTAACTTACCTGGCGATTGGGACGGCGTGAAACTTATGAAAGAAATTCGAAAGAAATATCCGGAATATTTACTAATTCCTTTCATTGCACAGACAGCCTACGCCATGGCTGGCGACAAAGACCATTTTCTAAAAGAAGGTTTTGATAGCTATCTTTCCAAACCCATTGATCAAAATGAACTCATAAGCACGATCAAACAACAGCTGTCTATACATCAAAAAAGCTAAACTACTATGGATTGCAAGTCTATAGGCTTGACCATGAATGAAATTCGTTTAAAAATGATTTAAGAACCCCGTTACGCTTCGCTACGAGGGCAGGCAAGGAACACTGATTAACGATTTTTGAACTTCTCAATTCATAATTCGTTTGTCAAAGGCATTCCTACGGAAAATCCTTGTTCGACATTCAAACAAAATAATATTTATCAAAACTAAAGTAGCTACAGTGAAATTGCAGAGTTTTAACCGATAACTTGAAACTAAAGGAGGTGAGTATTACCAACTAAGAATCAATAAGTTCTATGATAAATGGATTCTGCCAAGTCTAAAAGGGCTCTTCTATTTTCTGAACCAATAGATAAAGTCTCCAAGGCTTTTAGGCTCTCTTTGTAATAGGTTTCCATTGCTTCATTGGTATTTTTATGGATTTCTAGTTTTTCATAAATACCGATCATCTTACTGACTTTTTGTTCTGCATCTGTGTCTTTGAAGCTTGAAAATATCTCTTCCCTTTGAGAAGCATTGGCTTTCTTTAGCGCCATGCACAATAGATAGGTCTTTTTATTCTGTAGAATATCTCCACCAATTTTTTTACCGAACGTCTTGGAATCACCAAAGGAATCAAGATAATCATCTTTGATTTGAAAAGCCAAGCCCAAATTAACACCAACATTATAAATGGTATCGCCATCAGCTTTTGAGGCGCCGCCAATAATGGCTCCCATTTTTAAAGCAGCACCTAATAAAACGGATGTTTTCAAGCGAATCATTTCAATATACTCATCAAGAGAAACTTGCTCTCGCTCCTCAAAGTCAACATCATACTGTTCGCCTTCAATAACTTGCGCGGCAGCTGTTTCAAAAGTTTGCAACAAATCAATATCCAAAGTCCCATCCTTGGCATGCACTAGTCGAAACGCATGTAACAGCATGGCATCACCAGCCAGGATGGCTTTGTTAACCCCAAAAGCTTTATGTACCGTGATGGTGTTTCGGCGAACAAGTGCCTGATCAATGATATCATCATGTACCAGTGTAAAATTATGATACAGTTCGATGGCAGAGGCGGCACCTAAAGCTTCATGATAGCTTCCTCCGAAGGCTTCACAGGCGGTTAGCAACAGAACAGGCCTGATTCTTTTCGCTTTCGTGTTCATTATTTGCATCGCGGCATCTAACAATACGCGAGGAAAGCCATCAAAGGCTTCTTCAAATAAATAGGATTCAAAAACCCGCTTCAGTTCTTGTGCGGTATGATTTTGTGTATGTATCGTCATTAATATTTAAATCTATAGTTCTATCATTATATTAAATTTCGTTTCCGTCTTCTGTCTTCCGTCTTCGGACTTTAGACTATTAAAAAACATTTCCCATTAAATTCGTGGTAATACCAAATCTAAAGACAACTCTCAATGAATAATCTTTCAATAATTCAGCCGCTTTTGACAAGTCAGCTGTAAATCCAAGCAGCATGCCGCCGCCGCCTGAACCACAAAGTTTCAGATAATAATCATCGCTTTGCAATCCGTATTTCCATACATCCACCATGGATGAAGGAACCATAGGAAACAACTGTTGCAAAGTAAAACCCGACAATTGCTTTGTGAGCGGCAGTAAGTCTTTCATATCTGCAGCCAGAAAAGCACGAATACTCTGTCGGTTAAGTGGTATCAACTCCGTAAGGATACGCGCCATATATTCCGCCTGCCGGCTTTGTTCCATAAAATAATTCACCAGCGGTTGGGTTTTACCCGCTTGTCCACTATCGATCAAAAACAGCCCGGCATTTTCCAACTCACTAGATTCTGGTAAATCAACAACTTTCAATTGTTGAGATCCTTTCACTAAAATAGCCTTTTGCAAATAACTTATCAAGGGATCCAGACCCGAGCTGGTGCCGTGAAAATAGGACTCTAAATGTGCAAAATCCTGTTTTAACTGTTGTAAATCCTCATCCAATAGCTTGGTATGAGATGTATTTTCTTTCGCATAGCGATGGTAAATTGCAGCGACCAGCGAGCCTGAAGAACCCAGGCCATATCCGTTGGGGATGTTGCTTCTGAAAACCAATCCCCCATTGATTTCACTTTCCAGACGATCCACATCCATCGCAACGTTCAATGAATCCTCTTTCAACAAAGACTGAAGATATAATAGGTATGATCGTAAATTTCGATTAGAATGGGCATCAGCAGCAGTGGGACTGGCAGGAATATCAAGATGACCAGATTTTTTTAAGTAAGGCATGCTCAATGCCGATGATCCGAAAATAAGTGCGTATTCGCCAAACAACAAAATTTTTGAATAAAAGTTCACCGTATTATGCATAAATCAAGCAATTTTTTCAGGACCGTTTCCCACTTCGTCGTCAATAAAACCCATTGGGTCGATAAATTCCATGAGCTCACTATTTATCCAATGCATGACCTCCTTCTTTACCGACAATGGATACAATAAATGAACGTTCGGCCCGGCATCCAGGGTGAAGCTGATAGGAATATGTTTTTCCTGACGGAAAACAAAAAGCCGCTCGATGATGTTGAGGGTATTAGCTTTCATCAGCAGGAAATAGGGTTGTGAGGTCATCATCATCGCATGCAAAGTAAGGGCTTCTGATTCTGTAATTTTAATAAAAGCATCCAAATCGCCGACTTTCATAATCTCAATCAACTGCTTCAAATGAGATTGAGCCTGTTGGAAACGTTCCCCGGCAAAAGGATTGTGGTTCATCAGGCTATGACCCATACGACTGGAAACTTTTTTTTGCGACGTATTCACCAGCAGAACCGTATCCTGATAGCTTAAGAAATCGGGATGGATATCCTCAGTAACAGGGATGCCATAAAGATCAGACGATCCTGGCAAAGCCTCCGTTTGTCCCCAATCCACCAATCCGCCATAAACCGAGCGGCAAGCACTTCCCGAACCTAAACGGGCTATGTATGAAGCTTTTCGGTAGAATTCAGCATCCTCATCAAGGCTACCAAAATGTTTTCTCTCCAAATCACATAAGATCAAGGCAAGTGCACTCATTCCGGAAGCCGATGAAGCGATGCCTGCCGAATGAGGAAATGTATTTTCAGAATAGATTTTAAAATCCAGTTGACGAACAAAAGGAAAAATATCAACCAAGCTCTCGAAAAATACTTTGGTCTTTTTCCCAAATTCCGGATTCTCCTGGTTATCCAAAAAGAAATCAATTTTCATCTCCCCCGAAGAGGCAGGCACATACTCAATCCGTGTGTTGGTATGTGATTTCTTCAAGGTAAAACTTAGTGAAGGATTGCGCGGGATTTGCACCAGCGTCTTTCCCCAATATTTCACCAGCGCAATATTCGAAGGGCTTTGCCAGGCTAGTTTTCCACTGGCTATTTCTTTGGTGAAGAATAATGAGGCGTTGTTATATGACATCATTCGCTTTTGAAAATTCACTGAAAAAGGCACTGGCATCAGCACCCATAAAATTCAGTGTAAAATTAAAAAAATAATATCAGCACACCGCTTACTTATATTTTTCGTTTAGCGTCAGGCGAAACATACAAAGACATACACCAGTTGTTCTTTTAATTTCAACATAGGCTTTGGAGAACATTTAATGAAGGAGTTCGTATCAAGCAATGCACCATTGTGTCAAACAGCTCAATATTCTGCCAAACCAGAGTTTGGCATTTCTTTTGTTCAGAAGAAGACTTCTATTGATTTAAAAAAAGAAAATAAAAATTTATACTATGGAAACGACTAAATGTTTAATTATTGGTTCCGGCCCGGCCGGATATACTGCAGCCATCTATGCTTCGCGAGCTGATTTAAAACCCATTGTTTACCAAGGCATGGAGCCCGGAGGACAGCTTACAACAACCACTGAGGTGGATAACTTCCCCGGCTATCCCGAAGGCATTGATGGCCCTAAAATGATGGAAGATATGCAAAAGCAAGCCGAACGATTTGGTGCTGATATTCGTTGGGGTATGGCAAACGAAATAGACACAAGCAGCCGGCCTTTTCGTGTAAAAATAGATGATGGCACTGAATTATTGGCAGATACTGTCATCATATGCACAGGAGCTACCGCTAAATATTTAGGTATTGAATCCGAAGAAACTTTTAAAGGAGGAGGCGTTTCGGCCTGTGCTACCTGCGATGGTTTTTTCTATAAAGGAAAGGATGTAGCTGTTGTAGGTGGGGGTGATACTGCCGCTGAAGAAGCCACTTACCTTGCCAATATGTGCCGGAAGGTTTACCTTATCCACCGCAGAGACCAGCTTCGGGCTTCCAAAGCCATGCAAAAGAAGGTACTCAGCACCTCGAATATCGAAGTTCTATGGAATCATGAGGTGAAAGAAGTTGTAGGAACTGTTCAAGGATTTACCAAAGCGCTGGATGGAGCCATCCTGCTAAACAATAAAACCGGTGAAGAAAAGAAAATTGATATTGAAGGTTTTTTTGTCGCGATAGGCCATAAACCGAATACCGAAATTTTCAAAGACAAACTGGAGATGGATGAAACAGGCTACCTGATTACCAAACCTGATTCAACAGCCACTAATGTTCCCGGGATATTTGCTGCAGGTGATGTCCAGGACAAACATTTCCGCCAGGCCATAACCGCTGCCGGAACGGGTGCCATGGCAGCCATAGAAGCCGAGAGGTTTTTAGGCTAATTCTATTCACTTATATTACAAAAGGCTTTCCCAATTGGTCAACAAATGCCAGCCAGAAGGGAAAGCCTTATTTTTTTATCTTTGATAATAAAAAAACATGAGTCTGGGAACGAGAGAAAAAAAAATAATTGCGGTGTCGTGGGTAGCAATCATTGGCAATGCAATACTGTCGATCCTAAAGGTTAGTGTTGGAATACTATCCGGAAGTATGGCCGTTATTGCCGATGGCATTGATTCCGCATCTGATGTGCTCACTTCGCTCATTACTCTTTTTACCGCACATATCATTGGGCGGCCACCCGACTTAAGGTACCCCTATGGCTACCGGAAAGCTGACACCATGGCGACAAAAATACTGTCTTTCATTATTTTCTTCGCGGGCTCCCAACTTTTCATCTCTTCTATTGGTAAGCTGATACATCCCGAACCCCATGGTATCCCAGCCGCTATTGCTATCTACATCATCATTATTTCCATCATTGGTAAACAAGGATTGGCATTGTACCTGAAAAAGGCAGGAAAAACAGCAGAAAGCAGCATGCTGATTGCCAATTCCAAAAATATGCAAAGCGATGTCATCATCTCGATATCTGTTTTGGTAGGGCTCATAATCACCTATGTTTTAAAAATGCCCATCCTGGATGTAATTACTGCATTATTGGTAAGTATTTGGATCATGTTTGTTGCTATAAAGATTTTTTTCGAATCCGGACGTGACTTAATGGATGGAATAGATGATCCTGAAATATATAAACAAGTAATCGCAGCCTGTACACAAATAAAGGGAGTTTCGAACCCTCACCGGATTCGGATTCGGAAAATAGCAAACCTATATCTGGTTACCCTGGATATAGAATTACCCGAATATATGACCCTGAAAGAGGGTCACCTACTTAGCCAGGCGGTTGAGGAAAATATCAAAACCCAGATCCCTAATATTTACGATGTACTGGTTCATATTGAGCCGGAAGGCAACAAAGAAGCGGAAGTTTTTGGCGTTTCCGAAAAAGATTTGTGATTGGTAAGCGCTTAGAGTTTAGAGTGCCTAAAGTACTTGAAGTGATAGACAATAATTGTGACTTCGTACCAGAATAAAAGAAATGTTTTTCCCAGGATAAAAAGTAAAAACTCAAGGCACTCCCAACTTCAAGTACTTTAGGCACTCATTTTTCCCTCACAATAAGTACCGGAATATTTACTTTATGCCTCACTTTTTCGATGGTGGTTCCAAACAGCATATCTTTAAACCAACCATGGCCGTGAGCTCCCATTACCAGCATGTCTGCCTCGAATTCTTTTGCCAATTCAGGAATTATCTTTTTTGGATTTCCGTAACCTACTTTTAAATGAACCCGATATCCCATCTGTTTCAGCTCCAGGACAAATTTCTCCAGGCGTTTTTCATCGGTTTCAGCTTCCAAATCTTCTGTTTCATCACCATACACCAGCGCAGCAGCACTTTCCACAATATGTACAAAATAATATTCCGCATCTTCCACACCCAAGGCAAGGCTGTGACGAATTACGTTCTGGTCGGCATCTGAGAAGTCCAAGGCTACCAATAAACGATGGTAAAGTGGCCTTGATAAATCTTTCGTAGCCGTATGTGATGGATGGATGAAGGTTTCATTCCCGACTTTTAGCTGTCGAATAAATGGCTTTACGGTAAGATACAACAAGATAAAACCCAAAAAACCAAGCACTGGAATCACCAATCCATACAACCAGATGGGATGCGAAGCAAGTGCTAACCAGTTTCCAAGTTCCACCAAAACCAATTTTATGTTTAATCCTACGATGATGATGGCGATGAGCCAGGAAAGAATTTTCACCGGTGTTTTAATGGCAAACTTTCCCATCGATTTTTTATCGCTCACAAAATGGATGAGCGGAATCACAGCAAAACCCAGCTGCATACTCAGCACCACCTGACTAAGAACAAGCAATTTTCCGGTATAGGATTCGCCGAAATAAATTAACACCAAAATTGCAGGAATAATTGCCAGCGAACGGGTGATCATGCGTCGTGCCCATGGCTGTATCCTGAAATTGATAAATCCTTCCATAATGATTTGCCCGGCCAGGGTTCCGGTAAGGGTAGAACTTTGCCCGGCAGCAATAAGGGCAACAGCGAACAAAATGGCAGCCCATTTGGTTCCTAATAATGGCGAAAGAAATTTATAAGCATCCTGAATCTCAGAAACATTATACATCCCTGCCTTGTAAAAGGTAGCAGCCGCTAAAATTAAGATGGCGGAATTCACGAAAAAGGCCATATTCAACGCGATTGTGGAATCCAAAAAATTGAAACGAAGGGCTTCCCCCATCGTTTTTCGGGTCCGCTTAAATTTTCGGGTTTGAACCAGGGAGGAATGCAGATACAGGTTATGGGGCATCACGGTAGCACCAATGATACCTATGGCAATGTACAAAGCTGTACTATCCGACAAGACGGGGACGAAGCCTTTCACCAGCTCTCCCATATCCGGTTTTGCAAAAAACATTTCCACAAAAAAAGCCAGTCCGATAACCCCAACCAGGGCCAATATAAAAGCCTCCATTCGTTTCATTCCTTTATCGATCAGAAATAATAAAAGAAATGTATCCGTAAACGTCAGCAAGATCCCCCAAATCAGTGGAATATGAAAAAGTAATTGCAAACCGATGGCCATACCCACCACCTCAGCCAGATCAGTTGAAATAATGGCAATTTCAGCCAAAACATAGAGGACGCGGTTAACAGATTTCGGATAGGACTCGTGACAAGCCTGAGCCAAATCGCGACCCCTTACCACACCCAAACGAACACTTAGGCTTTGAAGTAACAAAGCCATAATGTTCGACATCAGCAATACCCAAATTAGCTGATAGCCAAATTGACTTCCCCCCGCGATGTCAGTAGCCCAATTTCCGGGATCCATATATCCCACACTTACCAAATATGCCGGCCCCATAAAAGCCAGCAACTTTTTACTAAATCCAATCTTTTTTGTCGTATCAACTGAGGCATTCACATCTTCCAGTGATTTCGTGCCTATTTTAGTCTTGTTCATAGTCTTTAACCAATAGTTGATTTGCAATATTATATGTTAAAAAATATCTGTTATCCTCCATTTCGATTTCCATCGATTCACTGTAGTCCTCCTGCTGGATGACACGAAACTTACACCCTATATGAAATCCAATTTTATCAAGAAATCCCAATAAATCATCCTTAGGTTTTACCACCCCCTTCAGGATATATTCTCTGCCAGCTTGCGCTGCTGTCATTAAGTTAGCCCGCAAAGGAGCCTCCATTCCGTTTATATCAGGAATGGGTTCTCCATGAGGATCATAAACAGGCTGCCCGAGGTACCCATCCAGTCGCTTGATTAGCTCTTCTGACTCGATATGCTCCAACTGCTCAGCCAATGCGTGAACGTCTTTCCATGAAAATCCCAACTTTTCTACCAGAAAAGTTTCCCACAACCGATGCTTCCGTACCAGCTTTAGTGCCTCCTGTTTTCCCTCAGCAGTTAAATTTGCACCTTGGTACTTTTTATAATACACCATTTTTTTTGCTTTCAAACGCTTCAACATATCGGTTACCGAAGACGGTTTCGTATGCATCACTCCAGCCAGCTGATTGGTGTTAATCCTTTCATTTTCTTCTGATTCAAGCTGAAAAATAGCTTTAATATAATCCTCCTCAGCAGTGGTCATAAATATATTTTTGCCTACAAAAGTAAATTATTTTTAGACAACACTAAATTAATTTCAAAACAACACTAAATTTAATCAATCACGAAAGGGAAAGTTACCAAAGAAAATTTGTTGAATAATTATTCCAATATCTCTATTTCACCCTAGGCATTTTCTATATTTGCAGGCGGTTCGACTCTAAATCAATTCTTATGATTTATTATTACTCCCACGATCAGCAACACTACTTTTTGGTGAAAGCCGAAGGACAACTTTTGGTTACAGATCATCAAAAACTGAACTGGCTATTCGGCCAGGCACGTTTATGCCAGAGCACTAAACTGAAAGGCCATTTCATCGGCCCCCGCAAGGAAATGATTACTCCATGGAGTACAAATGCGGTTGAAATCACTCAAAATATGGGGATATCGGGCATTCTACGTATCGAAGAGTTTTTCCGTACTGAGGAAGAAGAAGCCGTTTTCGATCCCATGCTTCAGCAATTGTATATAGATCCGGATCAGGATACTTTGACTATTGACAAAGAGCCCGAGCCCATCCGTTGGATAGCTGACATTGCCGCCTATAACCAGGAAGAAAGCTTGGCATTAAGTGACGATGAGATTGATTATCTGGCAGGAATTAGTAAGAAAATAAACAGAAAATTAAGTGATGCCGAAATCTATGGCTTTGCTCAAATCAATTCAGAGCACTGTCGGCATAAGATTTTTAACGGAACTTTTGTAATTGACGGCCACACCATGCCGGATAGTCTGTTTGCACTCATCAAAAAAACATCAAAAGCACATCCCAAGCAGTTGGTTTCAGCATATACAGATAATGTAGCTTTTGTTTTGGGCGCTAAAATCGAGCAATTTGCACCTATTCGACAAGACCGTGCTGATTTTTTTGAGACCCGTGAAATCGACACCGTACTTTCGCTGAAAGCCGAAACACATAATTTCCCTACCACTGTTGAGCCATTCAATGGAGCCGCAACAGGAAGCGGAGGCGAAATCCGCGACCGCATGGCCGGGGGCAAGGGCAGCATTCCCTTAGCCGGGACAGCAGTTTATATGACCTCCTATCCCCGCCTTGACCCAACAAATAATTGGGAGAATAGTATTGCAGCACGTAAGTGGCTTTACCATAATCCTGCCGAAATACTCATCAAAGCCTCCAACGGTGCTTCTGACTTTGGAAACAAATTCGGGCAGCCGCTTATCAATGGTAGTCTTTTTACGTTTGAACATGAGGAGAATAATCAATTATATGCCTACGACAAGGTTGTAATGATGGCAGGAGGTATCGGATTTGCCAACCAGGCTGATGCTTTAAAAGACAAGCCTGAAGAAGGTGATGTCATTGTGGTTCTTGGTGGTGATAATTACCGTATCGGCATGGGCGGTGGCGCCGTTTCTTCAGTGGCGACCGGTCAATACGGCCAAGGCACTGAATTAAATGCCGTGCAAAGAGCCAATCCGGAAATGCAAAAACGCGTCGCCAATGCCATTCGTGCCATGGTGGAAAGTAAACACAATCCTATCATTTCCATACACGATCATGGTGCCGGAGGTCATTTAAACAGTTTGTCGGAGTTGGTAGAAGAAACGGGAGCACAAATTGATATCAACCGGCTTCCGCTGGGCGACCCTACCCTATCTTTCAAAGAAATATTGGGTAATGAATCGCAAGAACGAATGGGTCTTGTCATTAAAAAAGCTGATCTTGAAAGTCTAAAAAAAATAGCTGCCCGCGAAAGAGCTCCTTTCTATGCAGTGGGGGAAGTAAAATCGGATCATCAGCTGGTGGTTAAAGACGATTCCGAAAGCTGTCCGGTAGACTTGCGGCTGGAATACCTGTTCGGGAAACCACCAAAAACAGTTTTAACAGACATCACTAGCCCGCTTCATTTTTCGGAACCTGATTATGACGCTTCTCAATTTGAAACCTATTTAAATGATGTGCTGAAGTTGGAAGTCGTTGCCTGTAAAGACTGGCTAACCAACAAAGTGGATCGGTCGGTAGGTGGCCGCGTTGCTATGCAGCAATGTACAGGGCCCATTCAACTTCCCTTAAACAATATGGGGGTTATGGCACTGGATTACAAAGGCAAGCAAGGCATGGCAACAGCCATTGGACATGCTCCTGCAGCCAGTCTCACCAATCCTGAAAAAGGATCGCGCCTGGCCATAGCCGAATCATTAACCAATTTGGTATGGGCACCCATCCGCGAAGGGATAGACGGCATTTCTTTAAGTGCAAACTGGATGTGGCCAACACGACAGCAAGGAGAAAACGCAAGACTTTATGCTGCCGTAAAAGCAGCCAGTGAATTTTCCATCGCCCTGGGCCTTCCTATTCCTACCGGGAAAGATTCACTGTCGATGACACAAAAATACCCTGACGGAAAGGCTGTTTTAGCCCCGGGAACCGTTATTATCAGTGCTGCGGGAGCTGTTACTGACATTCGCAAATGTATCGGCCCTGCCATAAAAACACTTACCGGTACTAAGCTATTGTATGTAGGCTTCTCTACAAGTGATTTTGAATTGGGAGGTTCCAGCTTTGCTCAAAGCCTGAACAAGCTCGGAAATGAAAGTCCTGATATTGAAGATGCAGATTATTTTCGTACTGTTTTTAACGGACTCCAATCCCTGATAAACAAGGGGCTTATTTTGGCCGGGCATGATGTCTCAGCCGGCGGACTGATTACCACCCTCCTGGAAATGAATTTTGCCAATTGCGACCATGGGATGAACATCCAACTTGACGAATTTGAAGAAACAGATTTTATTAAACTCCTGTTTAGTGAAAACCCTGCTGTCGTATTACAGGTAAATGATGACGGGCTTGTTGAAACGAGCTTGAAGCAAGCCGGAATTCAATACAAGCACCTTGGAGAAGTGATCCCCCAGAATCATGTAGAGATTACGCATCATCAACATCACTATCAGCTTGATATCGGTCATTATCGTGACAGTTGGTTTGAAACGTCCCATCGTTTCGACCTCTTGCAGACCCATAAAAAGATGGCTGATCTGCGGCTTAAAAACTTAAAGCATCAAGATTTGAAATTTCATTTCAACAAAGGGTTTTCTGGAATAGCCGATGAGATGAGCCTTCGCAAAACAGACATAAGCCCCAGGGTAAAAGCGGCGATCATTCGCGAAAAAGGGGTAAATGGAGATCGCGAGATGGCCTATGCTTTATACTTGGCCGGTTTTGATGTAAAAGATGTTCACATGACAGATCTCATCTCAGGCAGAGAAGATTTGTCAGAGATAGGGTTTATCGTTTTCGTTGGGGGATTCTCCAATTCGGATGTTTTAGGATCAGCCAAAGGTTGGGCTGGCGCATTTCTCTTTAATCCTAAAGCCAAAAATGCACTCGATAATTTTTACAAACGCAAAGACACACTCAGCCTTGGTGTTTGCAATGGTTGCCAGCTGATGATGGAACTGGGATTGATTTATCCGAAACATCCCGAAAAGCCTCAAATGAATCCCAATGCTTCCGGTAAATTTGAATCCTCCTTTCTGAACATCAATGTACATGAAAATGATACGGTAATGCTTAAAAGCCTATCCGGTTCCCGCTTGGGTGTTTGGGTTGCACATGCCGAAGGAAAATTTGACTTTCCTTATTATCGTGACAAATACTACATACCCATTTCCTATAGTTATGAGGAATATCCCGGCAACCCGAATGGTTCAAATTGGGGTGCTGCAGCAGTTTGTTCCAACGATGGCAGGCACCTGGCGATGATGCCACATTTGGAACGTTCAATTTTCCCATGGCAATGGGCCAACTACCCCGAAAACCGAAAAGATGACGAGATGAGCCCTTGGATGGAGGCTTTTGTGAATGCACGAAATTGGCTTGAGAAAGCTTGAGCTTGTGATTTATAATGTTGAAATCAGAATTATCTCTTATTTATTAGGCTAGCTAAGTTATTGTATTATTGTCAATTATTTTGATTTTAAACTAATATTTCAATAATTTGAAGATTTTTTAGCTGAGAATGTGCCAAACGCTTCAAAATTATCTATATTAGCCTCAATATTAACCAAATTCATGTACCATGAGAAAAATTACAATTACATTATTAAGTATGTTGTTAGCTGTTAACCTGACATTTGCCGGTGGCTTGGTAACCAATACCAACCAAAGTGCCGCTTGGGCTCGCATGTTGGTTCGCGATGCATCCACCAGTATTGATGCTGTTTATTTCAATCCTGCCGGGCTCACAAAATTGTCTGACGGCTTTTACATTTCCCTAAGTAATCAGTCTATCTATCAAACACAGACAATTACCAGTAGTTTTCCTAATTTGAATAATAATACATTTTTAGGGAAAGTTACAGCTCCCATTTTCCCGGACATTTACATGGCATACAAAACCGGTAAATGGGCATTTTCACTCGGGTTTAACGCCATTGGTGGTGGCGGTGGTGCCGAGTTTTCTACAGGAGTTCCCTTGGCTGAAGTGCCAATAGCTGGTGCTGCACTTGGATTTGGTCCCAGCGGGGCAAATTTGGGTGTCACAGGTTACTCAGACGATATGTATTTAAAAGGAACGTCTGCTTATTTTGGACTACAACTGGGCGTCAGTTATGCTATTTCAGATAATGTTTCTGTATTTGCCGGCGGACGTTATGTGATGGCCAGAAACGCCTATACAGGCTATTTAAAAGACATTAAATTTAACTTGTCAAGTGGTGGCTCTGTTCGTGCGGATGACTTTATGAACAGTGTTGCAGCTCAGGCCACTGCCGGAGCTGCTGGAGCTACTGGCGCTGGAACAGGGCTTCAACCATTGCTTGATGGTGGTGCCGGCGCCTATACTTTCGATCAGGTTGTTGCAGGTGGTTATATGACAGCCGCCCAGGCTGCTGCCCTGAAAGGTGCTTTGGGTCAGTTTGGTTTTACAAGTGACCAAATCAATGCAATGTCAATTACTACAGCCCAAGCCTCTTTTTTCGGAGTTGCTACACAATTGACTGCACAAGCTGCACAATTGCATGGAGGTGCCATCCTTATGGCCGACCAAACCCTGGATGCTAAGCAATCCGGAAACGGCTTTACCCCCATTATTGGTGCGAACCTTTCTTTTGCCGATGATAATTTGAATATTGGTATCAAGTATGAATTCAAGACAAACCTCACGCTTACCAACTCAACCGTTGCAGGAAAAGGTTTTGTTATGGGATTAAACCCTGATGGATCAAAGATTGAAATGTTTCCTGATGGAGCCAAAACAAATGCTGACATTCCTTCCACATTATCTGTGGGTATCAAATACAATATCAATAAAATTGTAAGCCTTCAGGGCGGGATGCATTTATACGGAGACCGTGGTACCGGTTGGAAAGATGTTAAGACCAAAGTTGGAAAAAATTATCAGGAGTACGGTTTGGGTGCTGAATTCAATGTGACCCCCAGTTTACTTTTGAGTGCCGGTTACCTATATTCCTTGTCAGGTGTTAACCAATCATATCAAAGTAACCTGAGCTATAGCCTCACGGCCAACACTGTTGGTGCCGGAGGAGCTTATAAAATTAGCGATCGGGTTACGCTTCAGTTAGGTGCCTATTTAGTAAACTATTCACCTAAGACATATAAGATGTCTGAGATGGTTGGAACAACAGCAATACCTTATACAACAAAGTATGAAAAATCTACCTGGGCCGTTTCTTTTGGTCTCGACTTTAGTTTAGCCAAGAAAAAATAATAATCATTTGAATAATTTCAGAAAAAGCCATGAAGCCCCGGTTTCGTGGCTTTTTCTTTAGGAAACAATACCCTATGAAAACAAAAAACATCCTTCTATTACTGGCTTCAATGTTTTCTTCTCTCATTGGCCTTGGGCAAAATCATGCTGAATCACTCAATTTTGCTGTAGCTACTCATCCCATTGTGGTAAAGGCTATCCATCGGTATGCCGATTCTCTCGTTATGGAACTCAGCATAGAAAACCAATCTCCCACCGGATATTTCTGCATTAATAAAAATGTATTTATGCAGGATCTAAAGCGTGGGAAAGACATCCCGATTATTCGTTCTGAAGGGATTCCTGTGTGTCCAGATAATTACCATTTTAGGTGGGTTGGAGAGAAATTAAACTTTAAGCTGGTATTTCCTGAGACTGACACCAGCATCCATTTTGTCAATTTGATTGAGGCTTGTAATAATCACTGTTTTTCTATTTACGGTTTAATCCTCAACCGAAAGATGAATGAAGAGATAAACCTTGGTTACGATTCATTTTCCCATGGAAATTTAAACTTTGCCCTGAAGTCATTCGAAAATGTCATCAAGGAGAATCCTGCATATCCGTTTGGCTTTCTGTATGCCCATATAATAAAGATATTATTGCAGCAGAAAAAATATGAAGAAGCTAAAACCTGGTATCAGAAATTACAGGCTTCTGATTTCCTCGATAAGGAAGCTGTTCTCAAACAAATTGCAAAAGACGAAGATGCCGCTAAATTAGAATAGATCGTTTCCAAAACGCTATTTCAAAGAAATTATAGTCCGATATCGTTTTGAGTGGGTAAAAATATTTCAGCTCTAAGTTGATTTACATACGAAATCAGATTTATTCTTTTAGTATTATGATCATTATGTAATAAAATTAAACAATTTGACCATCAAGATGATAAGCTCTTTCGGATTTACCTGCCCGCAATTGTAGTACGGCAGGTAAATCAGGAAGAGCTCGGCAACTTCTGACTTCTGACTTCTGACTTCCATCTTCTGACTTCCATCTTCCGGCTTCCGTCTTCTGAACTATTTTCAAGAACTTCCTCTTCACACTATCATCTTTTCTATATTTGCCGCCGGAATTAAAAATCTCAGGATGTTATGTGGAAGAACCGATTATTTTTATCTCTATTATTTTTCGTTTTAAGCCAGGGAATTTTTGCCCAAAACGACACCATCAAGCTAAGCCAGGTTGTCGTTAGTTCAGTGCCCAATCCCGGAGCCTTTAAACAAACGGCACGCTCGATACAAGTAATTAGTGCCAACAGTATCAGGCAAGCTCCTGCCATCAGCATAGATGAAATACTGGAGCAGGTTGCCGGTATTGATCTCCGGCAGCGTGGGGTCTTTGGGATGCAGGCCGACTTGAATATTCGAGGCGGTTCATTTGATCAGGGTTTAATCTTAATCAATGGTATTGCCGTTAACGACCCTCAAAGTGGACACTTAAGTTTCGACATGGCCCTCGATATGGATAATATTGCTAAGATTGAAATTATTGATGGCCCTGCCTCTCGTTGGTTTGGTGCCAATGCCTTTAGCGGTGGCAATAACATCATCACCAAAGCAGAGAAAAACAGTGGATTACAAATAGGACTAACAGGGGGGCAATATGGATTGATGGGATTCAGCGTCGCCGGAAATTATCGAACCGGAAAAATAAGACAACGAACCAGTTTTCATCTTTTACGCTCTGACGGTTATCAAAGAGATACCGATTTTAAAGATCGCAGTCTGAGCCACACCGCTCAGTACACCAACAAAAACTCCAAGGCCAGTTTACAACTCTCCTATCGCGACAAGGCCTTTGGCGCCTACGATTTTTATACCACCAAATATCCTGATCAATTTGAAGAGAGCAAAACTTTATTTAGCAGTTTATCTTTTGAGACAGGCAAAACCATTCGTTTACAGGGAAGTGCCTCCTGGCGAAGACATTATGACCGGTTTGAGCTGTTCAGGGAAGGAAGAAACTGGTATAATAAACAAGGCAGCTGGTACATCATGGGTGCCGACAGTGCCGGTTTTCAGACTCCGGGAGGGCTATATCCTTATGCCGGACCCAACTTTCACCGTACAGATGTGATTGACCTCAATTCGGATCTTCATTTCCAGTCAAAATGGGGAAAAAGTGCTGTGGGATTGAAAATCCGTAACGAACAAATAGTAAGTAACGTCTTGGGTGAGCCCATGGCAGATACCATATTTTCAACAGTGGAACGCGGAGGCTTTTACAATCGCCACAAAAGCCGCAATAATCTAAACCTGTTTTTCAACCAACTCTACACCCAAAATCGTTTTACACTTTCGCTGGGTCTTAATGCTTTTTATAATCCTGATTACGGTCTTTTTTTCAATCCCGGCCTGGATGCTGCCTATTTTGTCAGCCCCAAACTAAAAAGTTTTATATCCGTCAACCGGGGGATGCGCCTGCCTACTTTCACCGATTTATATTACCAGGGGCCGGATCATATCAGTAATCCGGCATTAAAACCGGAGGTAGTCAGTGAAATGGAAACCGGCCTTAAATATTTTCATAAAAATTTAATTGTTTCTGCATCTGTATTTTATCGCATTGGTACCAACCTTATTGATTGGGTAAGGAGTAATCCGCAAGATAAATGGGAAAGTAAAAACCTGACTGACCTTCATACCAAAGGTATTTCTCTGAGTTTGGTATACTCATCAACAGAAAAATCCAGCGGTATCCTTCGAAGCATCCGGGTGAATTATACCTATTTGAAAAGCGATAAAATCAATGATAATTTCTTTTCTCTGTATGCACTCGATTATTTACAGCATCATTTTAACCTCTTTGTTAATCAAAAGTTATTCAAGAATTTAAGTGCCGGATGGAATTTTTCGTATCAAAAGCGTAACGGGACATATTTCGACAGTCAGAAGATGGCTGAAGTTGCTTACAAAAATATTTTTCTCCTCAATGCAAAGATCACCTACAGACAGCCTGCTTTTCAGGTATATATACAAGCTACTAACCTGCTGAATCGTCCATATCACGACATTGGCAGCGTGACTCTGCCCGGGCTTTGGGTTCTGGGAGGCGTTCAATTTCATCTGCCTTTTAAGAAGCAATCCTAAGGGGATGTGCTGGATAAAGATTTATAGGGGCACAGCCCCGTGCTGTAATAGCTCAGGGTGAAGTGAAACGAAACCCTGAGTTAAAAACAATAATTATCGCAAGCCCTGTTGGGGCGGCAGATATCTCCAATTCAACTCCATTTTTGGTGGACTACACGCACAACAACCTGAAAATCATTTATTTTGATGTTTCATGTTTTTTTCGGATATTAGCAGGATTAACCTGAAAAATTAAAAAGATGCCTACTCAATCAGCGTTGGAAGCTTTAAAGTATTTACGCGATGGCAGTACCTTTCAATGGTACGTCATTCCACTTTTTGCTTTTGTGGTATATGTTTATGCCGTGGAAGTGGAACGAAAAAATTGGAACCTGGTTTTTGCCGGCCTGGCTTTCTGGGGCATGGATTGGTTTAATGAAATCCTGAATTCCCTGGTTTTTCATTTCACCCAATTCGCTCCTGTGTGGGGCGCGCCAGGAAAATCGGCCTACGAAATTCTCATCGGGCTAAACATCGAAATCTGTTTTATGTTTGCCATCGCAGGCATCACATTCGCCAAAATGTTGCCCGAAGATAAAAAAATGAAAATCCTGGGTATTCCCAACCGTTGGTTTTTTGCTATCGTCAACTCTATTTTTTGCGTAATGGTGGAGGTGTTGCTTAATGCTGTGGGCGCACTGACTTGGGATTATTCGTGGTGGAATGCCGGCGCACCTTACCTCATCGTTATTTTCGGATATCTCACCTTCTTTATTGTTTCGTATTGGGTATTCGACATGAAGACTATCCGAAAAAAATTGACGACTATTGGGGTCATTTATGGTGTTGACCTTGTGGCGATTCTTATTTTTGGACTGATGCTTGGGTGGTTGTAGTGAAGACTTGGATGTTTTTGTCTTTTGCGAAAAAGAGACCATTTGATGATTGTGTTTTCCACATTTCAGGTCGATCAAGACCTGAAATGTGGCACCGACCTGAAATGTGAATTCGAAACTTACCGGAAAGATGTAGTTGACCGTTTTGGAGCAACGTTGGGCGTCCCGTCAGAGTTGACTGTTACTATAAAACATTGCTGTGTTGCAATCATGTCTTTCATTTCTTGTGTTAGTGTTGCCTTTTTTAAATAATTTAAATTATAGTATATCCCCTATAACCGGGGCTCTTGTGTTCGTTAAAGCAGATGGTTTGTGGCGGACTTTGAAACACAAATCTTACTTTCTATTATCAGAAATATGTATTTACCGCAAATTCAAACTGATTAATAAAGATTTCTTTGAAAATTGAAACTGTCCTTTATCTTACGTTCATCTATTTCTTTTTCATAATACCTTTGCATATCAATTGGTTGAATTAATTCATATGCTGATGAAATCCGATATTTTGTTCCCTTCCCTTTTCCTTTCTAATAAGTTTTCCGCTATTAACTGTGTCAATGTTCTTTTAAAATGAGCTACAACAATAGTTGTAAAATTAGATAATTTTTATTTCCAATTCAACCAAAATCTTCAACCGTTTGTACTTCGGTTGGCGGATATATCTGGCCCACAAGGGGAGGCATGGAATTATAAACCCAGTCAATTTCTATGCTTCCAAGCTTCACCGCCTGATACCTTTTAAAACCGGAAAACTTCCCGCGAACAACCACGTCCTGCATAGCAAGGCTAAGTCCTAAAACCACTAGATCGGTGCCTTCTTTTATGGAAAGCAATTCATCGGCATAGGCTCCGGGATGAAATACAAGCCGTCTGCTGTTGGCAGCCTGACATTGCAGTAGTGGAATAATTAGCGGAAATCCATCCTCTGACACATAAGACAAAAATTTCAAGGTGTCGAGTTTGTTTAAGAACTTTTCAGTCCATTCATTTAATATTCTATCCTCCGTATTGACTTTGGCCGCCGCTTTTGAGAGCTTCGTCAATAATGCTGAAAGCACAATGCCGGCCAGAGGAAGAGAAGCTTTTTCCGTGGTTTCCACAAGATCCATAAAATGGATGGTATGTAATCCGAAATAGGAATTGTACCGCCACATGGGTAACTGATTGAACCTGACGTACTCTTCACCTTCTTTTTTCGACTGTTGCCAGATTGCTTTTCCCCTCCACAGGCTTTTGTCCAGGGTCATAACCAAAAAGCCGGTTTTAGGATCTAAAAGGATGTTTTTCTTGCTGCTGCCCTCAGTAAACTGTCCCCACACAATCTCCGTAGCACTATTTGCCTGAATGGTAGTTATCAGGGTAAGATGAGGCAGTCCCTGCTCATTTACAGTGGCAAGAAGCCCTATTTTGTTCTCAGGCTCAAAGGCTTTAATGTCTTCTGGGCTAAATTGATGTTTTGTTTTCATGGGGCTGAAGTATTTATTTTTCCGGTTCTGCCATTATTTTAGCGATATTTCTCTTTAGTCGGAAGCCGGAAGACCGGAGTCCGAAGTAAAGCTACGTCAATCTATTTTGTTTTATACTTGAATACTGCCATTCGATTCTTTTTTGTCTAATTACTCAACTCCCAACCGATAATTTCTTTAATTATTCAATCCTCATCCGGCAAGCCGGTAATTTTGCAATAATCCACCGGATTCGACTCTTTTCCGCTGTTGATATTGGTTTCATCTTTTGATTTTACAGCACCGGTCCCAAAAACAATTTGCTCATCCACTCCGGAGTTTTGGGCAATGCTCACAATGTGGTTCATTGCTTCTGCTTCAAGCAGTTCATATTTCTCAAATACCCACTGATTACCAAGGCGAAGGTATTTATCGTTGCATAAATTATTAAAAGCACAAAGCTCCCATCGGGCAGGATGCAGCTCGTTTTCAGAGATAAATTTCCCGATTCCCAATATATTTTCTTCCGTATCGGTGGTCTTGGGAATGATTGGTGTTCGTATCCACAACTCTTTTGGTGATTGATTAACTTTTATCCAATCAGAAATTGATTTCAGATTGTCTAAAATCTTTTCATTCGCACTTCCGGTAAATTCCTTATGTTTTTCTGTATTAATTTCTTTGATGTCATAAAGAATCAAATCAGTATACGGTAAAATTTTTTCGTAGGATGCATTTGTTCCCAGTCCACAGGTGTCGAGTGCCGTATGAATGCCGTTTTTCTTCATCTTTTTCATGAATTCCGCCACGAAACCTGCTTGCATAGTGGGCTCTCCTCCGGAAATGGTAATTCCGCCCCCGGATTTTTCAAAATACGATACATCCTTCAGTACTTCTTTTACAAGCTCATCAACGGAAACATCCTTTCCCATAATCTCCAGGGCTCCCGAAGGACATTCTTCGGTACAATCTCCACACGAATCACATGCTTCCCGGTCAATGATGATTTCATTTTCAAGAGATGATAGTGCATGGTTTGGGCAAACAGAAACACAAAGTTGACAGCTGATACAATTTGATTTCAGCCATTGTAATTGTGGTTTCGAAGAAATGCTTTCCGGATTGTGACACCATACACAACGCAGCTTACAACCCTTTAAAAAAACGGTTGTCCTGATTCCCGGGCCATCTTCAGTGGACATCCTCTGAATTTCAAGCAATCGGCCGTTTATGCTGGTTTTTTCTGTCATAAAGCGCTCAAAAGCTAAAATTTATCATGACTGATCCGCGCAATAATTTCATCCTGTAGCTCCCGTCCAATAGAGGTAAAATAGGCGTTATATCCTGTTACACGCACCAGCAGATGACGATAATTCTGAGGATGTTTCTGGGCATCTCTGAGCATGTCGGGGTCGAGTATGTTTATTTGGAGTGCCGTGCCACCGTTTTGAACATATCCTTTCAAAAAAGATTTGAATTTCTCTTTGTGTTCGGTATCCTTAATAAAAGAAGGGTTAAAAGTGATGGTATGACTGGCACCATTGGAAACAAGGTTTACGAAATCTTTCCAGTCGCCATTTTCTGTCCGGCCACCCAGGACTTTTCCCACCGAATTTGTGTTGGAAGTAGGGCCATTGACATCGGAGCCATTAGTGGGGCAAATAGCATTGGATAAGAACTGTCCTTTTTTTCTGCCATCGGCGCTTGCAGCCATAACGAAGCCATCGCCCACCCAATAATTCCAACTCAGCATGCCGGGGCGAAACCTGCGATGGGTGGAGCTTGTTTCATGTTTCCAGACTTCGCTGGTCCATATCTCCATTACAAGTTTTCCCATTTCATCGGCTTCATCATCATCACGCCCATATTTCGGAGCGCGATTTTTTGCCCTGGCCTGCAATACTTCATAGCCTGACCAGTTGGATTTCAAAGCGTTGATTAGTTCAGCCATACTGACAATCTTTTTATCGTAAACCAGATATTTGATAGCTAAAAGCGAATCGACGGCTGTAGCATATGTTACTGCTTCTATGGTTGTAAAACTAATCTCAGCACCTCCTTGGGTAATGTCTAAGCCTTTCTCAGCACAGCCTTTTACAAGGCAGGAAAGATAGGGTGTAGGGATATATTTTGCTCTGATTGACTCGGAAACCTCATAAAGCTTAACACACTTATTAATAATGTATTCTGTTTGTTTAACATAAGCGGTTTTAAACTCTTCCCAAGTTTTAAATTTTACCGAATCACCAGTTTTGGGGCCATCTTGTTTAATTTTTTCTTTTTTGCCTGTGATGGGATCCACAAAAATATTCAGGTCTTTTCCTCCTGTTAGTGCCAACTCTACCGCTTTCAGCAGATTCAGATTATTGTCGACGGTTCCCGAGCGGTCATTACCACACATGGTGTTTTCGAGGCAACCCACCGGAGCATAGTCGTAAACATTAGCTTCGTTGATGAGATGTTCGAATTTTCCGATTCTTGCTTCCCGTATCATTCCGGCCATGGAACGCTCGTCAAAATTTAAAAGAAAGGGAGCTCCCTGACTGCTTGAGATCATCTCGGTCAATTTATCCAATAACTTCTCAGGAGAATCTCTATGTAATCTCACATTGGGTTTTGGTTCCAGAATAGGCGACATTTCGTCAATTACCTCAAGCATGGCAAAAGTCAGCTCATTGGTGTTGTCTTTACCGTCACGACCCAATCCTGATAAAGTAATAAGCTGTCCGTAACCTGCTGTGATTCCTTGGTTTGCGCCCACCCTGATGAGGGCGTCATAAGCCGTATTGGCATGTATCCAGAAGGTTTTCAGTATCTCCTTTCCAAATTCCCTGTCCATTCCTTGGTCTATGGATTTCTGCCAATAGGGCAACAGATATTGATCAACTCTGCCGAACGAAACACCGGGGCCGGGGTAGTTTTCATCACTCATCACCAGCATGTGGGTTAACCAGAGTGCCTGTATGGCTTCCCAGAATGTTTCTGCTGGTTCCCAGGGTACTTTTTTGAGGTTATCAGCCATCTGCAGAAGCTCTTTCTTTCGCTCGATATTTTCTTCCTTTGCTGCTTTTCTTGTGCAAAGCGCACTGTATTTTTTAGCCAACTCGCCAGGCATGGATGCGGCGGTCATCATTGCCCTGATTTGTGCTCCTTTGGAGCCTTTTTTCTCAGCATCTGTCAGTTTTTCATAATGCGATTTTAGCTCTGCTGAGATACCTTTCCATCCAATCCTTAAGGCTTTTTCATGTCCGGGAATGATATGCCCCGAAGTGGCACCGGAATTACCATAGCCATGATCGTGGAACCATTTCATTTTTGCCCTTGAGCCGTTCTTGCCGTAAATTAATTTATTCACTGCTTTGGTTTCCTCTTCGGTCCAGCACATGGAAGTCATCATATTAAATCGGCCACCGGCTATTAGATCACCGGGCAGTATTTCCTGAGGCACGTAATTCACCATTGTTTCTTTCAGGAACCAGGCTTTACGTTCGGGGATAGTCCATGAATAAAAATCTTTGGGAGTATCCACTTTGCGGGCAGCTTGCTTTACGGAAGACTTAAATGTTTCCAGAAAAGGGTAGGTCTCAGGGACAATGTAATAGGTTATTTCATCATATTGAATATCCCATGGTGTTCCTGTGGTCCAGGGAGAAAATTCATTGTTCCACTTCCGGTCAGCACCTGAAAAATAATAATCCCTTAACCATTTAACACGCTTGCTGAGTTTTTTCGGCTCTTTAATTTTTCTGGTTTGTGTGATGGCTTCCATGGCGATGAATGTTTGGAATATTAAACTTTCCCAAGTGATAATATTATTTCACGACGGACATTAAAACGTCAGTTATCACGTGGCTTGTACTGATCATTGACATTGTCAATCGTAAAAGTAGATAATAAATTAATGCCAACTGAGACTATTACAAACAATGGCAAGGGCTAAAGAAAGCTTGCATAAAAGTGTTTGCGGCAATGAAATGAGTTTGCTTCCAATCTGTCATAATCCCAATAAATTATCTGAATTTGTTTTGGATAGAAAGCTCCTAATCTGTAGTGGAAAAGATGGATAAGCCGTGGTAAATTTTTTATATTTTGACGGTTTGAACAAAGCACTGTTGTATTTCACTTCTATGGCAAACCCACTTTGGTAGGCTGTATTAACGACAAAATCAACTTCATTGCCATCCGTTGTTCTCCAAAAATTGATCACATCGGGTTCATATAATTGGCGAAGCCGGATAAAAACATAATTTTCAAGTATTTTGCCCTTATCCGGATTTGTTTCCAAAGGAATAAACTGGTTCAACAATATATTGCGCAACCCCAAATCATGGAAGTAGATTTTTGGCATTTTAGTCAGCTCTTTCCGAATATTTTGATAATAAGGACGTACCAAATGGATATGGAAAGTTTTTTTTCTTCATCGTCAGTAGCAAGTACCACGGCAGGATAACCGCCAAACATCAAATATTCATCAAAATCAAGTGGATAGAGATGAAAAATTCTTTTTCTGCCTGCCAGGCTGTCTTTAAACTTCAAGTCTATATAAAAGGCACTGCTACCGTAGCGATAATTTTAAGTTTGCTCGAATGTTTATCAAATAATAATTTCAAAAAATTTGAAGGATTATCAAGATATTGAATTTCATCAATGAGTAAATAGGTTTTTTCGGTTTCCCGGATCTTGAAAAAATGAAAATTATCGGATATTTTTCATTTATGAAATATAAAGACATCGAATTTGGCATGAGATTGAAACCAATGGTTGTTCTACGAAAGCACCTTGCCGGAGCGAGCTACCTTCATTTTTGATGCAATAAGGCCATTTTAGATTCTTTCCTTGTTAAAATATCTGCCCAAACAATCAAATGGCGTGCATTAGCACCACCGACCACAGCCCACTGCCTCCACAACTGCCTGCCGCCGACGGAAGACTGTGAATTGTCCGCTGCCTGCTGCCAACAGATCTTAACCGGTAATGGTCAATATATTTCCTTTTTGGGTTACCGTGTATTTTTTTAATGGTGATGGCGGCGGACCTGAAATATTAGCACCGGTAATACTATAAACGCCACCATGACAAGGACAAACAAAATCGTTTCCGCTTTTATTATAAAAAACGCTGCATCCCTGATGAGTGCAGATCTGTGAAAGGGCAACAAAAGTACCTCCTGAGTTCACCACAATCACATTGTGTCCGGCTACAGAACCTCCTGGTGTTTTCAACGAAGCATTTGCAGCTTGACTAAGATCAATTGTGAAATTCACTTTGGATGCTCCCGGGCCTAATGCGCTTTTTTGGCAACTTTCAAGAAAAGTTAGTGATCCTACAACTGCTATTCCACATAAAGCACCGGATGATTTTAAAAAGTTTCTTCGATCCATATTAATTACGTTTTTAAATTGATATTGTTTTTAACTATTCTTATTTAATCCAATTGTAAATAAACGCATTTAAATTTTTCATCGTATAATTAAGGCCTTCTTTTAAGGTTTTTTAATAGCTGAAATACCCATAGCCGCATTGCTTGTCTCCCGGGCGTACCTTTAGACAATTTATATAAGATTCATTTTCAACAAACTAAGGTGCGTGATCCGGACAGGTGGAAACACAAAGCAGGTGGGTTGCAATTTGAATTCATCTATTGCAACACGCCTGCTTCTGTCCTGCCACGTAGGGCTTTTTCTTCAGAATTTGTGATAGAAGTAGCACCATTGGTGCTACTGTTGAGGGAATAACAAAAAGCTATTCGTGTTTTCTGTCTGCACCCTGACGCTCAATCATCCAGCCGGGATATTCCGGAGCCGGTTTACTGGCTTCATCCATCTGGCTCAATTCTTCAACAGAGAGCTGAACATGAACTGACTTGAGATTGTCTGATAATTGTTGGGGTTTATTGGCTCCAATAATCACTGAGGTCACAACTGTTTGATGCAGTAACCAGGCCAAAGCAATTTGTGCCACAGTCAGCTGTTTCTCAGTTGCGATTATTTGCATGAGGTCGATAATATTAAAAGCTTTTTCTTTATTCACGGGTGGAAAATCGAAATTTGCGCGCCTCCCTTCGGTCGATTGGGCATTGCGGCTATATTTGCCACTCAGCAACCCGCCGGCCAGCGGACTCCACACCATCAGTCCCAAGCCCTGATCCAGGAGCAAGGGAACAACTTCGCGTTCCAGGTCACGGCCTGCAATGGTATAATAAGCCTGGAGTGAAACAAACTTGCTGAGATGCTCCTGTGCTGAAATCCCCAACGCTTTCATGATTTGCCAGGCTGCCAGGTTACTGCACCCAATATAGCGCACTTTCCCACTTTTTACCAAGGTGTCCAGCGCGTCCAGTGTTTCTTCCATTGGCGTCAGTGGGTCGAAGCCGTGAATCTGATACAGGTCGATATAGTCCATTTTCAGGCGGACAAGACTTTCGTCTGCCTGTTGTAAAATATGTTTCCGGCTTAAGCCTGAATCATTAGGGCCTTTGCCCATTTGCCCACGAACTTTTGTAGCAATGATCAGGTCTTCACGTTTTAATCCCAAATCGCGAATCGCCTTTCCGGTCATTTGCTCGCTTAATCCTTCACTGTAAACATTGGCTGTGTCGATAAAATTAATTCCGCCATCAACCGATTGTTTTACCAGCGCATTAACCTTTTCTTGAGGAAGTGTTCCAATGGCAGTCCACATGCCTCGACCGCCAAATGTCATGGTTCCCAAACAAAGTTCAGAAACTTTTAATCCGGTCTTTCCTAATAATTTATACTTCATAATATTCCGTTATAGAGGTTCTTATTATTACAATGCTTATTTTTTGATCTTACTTATTACAATCACATTACTGAAGAATTCTTTCTCTCTCTCGTCCTCGTTTATTCCTGCTTATTAATGTAAAAACACCATTTTAGGTTGTTGTATAATTGTCATCGGACGTGAAGCAAAGTTAAACTTTTCTCAGATAAAGAATAGTGAAAATGTTCGGGATAAATCCAATACTCATAACACTTATTTGTGGAACTGGTTCAAGTAATGTGCTTCGCCAGCCTGCATTCCCCGGCTTAGAATGCGCCATATTATGAAATTATTCCCAATTAAAACGCCGTTTTAGTGAGTTTTTCTGGTTGGGAAGGATATAGCCGTACTCTGTCTTGAATTCATTTATTGAAACAAATAAATATCAAATAGTTTGAAATTTATGTTGGCTACGGGAGGTAAAAAAATGAGGATAAAATGATGCGTTTGCTATGGAATACTCCTTTTCAGGATAACCGTTAAATCAACTTCTGTATCTTTGCATAATAATAAACTAAGAAAATGCTAATGTCTTTAGCTGCCATTGTAACCATAGAAATAGAGAGATAAATAATGAAAAATATGAATAAAACAGACTTTGACGGAAAGGCTGCTTCCTGGGATGAAGATTCCGGACGGCTTAAGCTTGCCAATGATGTCGCAGATGCTATCATCAGCGAAATACAACCTACATTGGAAATGGATGTCCTCGACTACGGCTGCGGATCAGGTCTTGTAACCCTCCGGATTCAACCGCATATAAAAAGTATTACCGGCATAGATAGCTCGAAAGTAATGCTCGAAGTCACACAGGCTAAGGTGGAAAAACTGGGGCTCAAAAATGTTCGTACTCAGTTTGTGGATTTTGAACAGGGTGGAAAAGCGGAAGGAAAGTTCCATTTGATCGTTAGCAGCATGACCTTGCACCACGTAAACAAGCCAGCTTTGTTGTTGGAACAATTGTATGATCTCTTGCTGCCCGGTGGATATCTCGGTATCGCTGATCTTGACAAGGAAGACGGCTCGTTCCACAACGATAATACCGGTGTACTTCACTTTGGATTCGAACGTTCGAACTTAAAAAGGCTTTTCGAACAGGCAGGTTTCCGTGAAGTCAGCGACGTCACCGCGGCAACAGTCGTGAAGAAAACCGAGGGCAAGGGCATGCGTGAATTCCCTGTGTTCCTGATTATTGGAAGGAAGCAATGAAAATCTTCTTGCTCAATTGAAATCCCAACAATTCTTAAAAGAAATACTTATGGATAACGATACACGAACTATTACGCCTTCACGATGGGGGCTTGCTGCTTTGGCATGGGCCCACTTCTTAAATGATGGCTACATCAATTATCTGCCGGCCGTACTGCCGGTGCTGTTGAAAGAGTTTCACATCCCGCTTGCATTGTCCGGTAGCCTGATTTTGGCGCTCATAGGGATAGGGTCGCTCCTCCAGCCTCTCATTGGCTGGATAGCAGATCGCAAGGGCGGCCGGAGTTTCGTTCTGGTTGGGCTTGGGATGAGTGCATTGGGAGCGAGCTTGATCGGACTGGCACCGGGATACTGGCCACTAATCGGCCTCCTAACCATTGCCGGTATCGGTAGTGCCGTATTCCATCCACAGGCACTGGCTTCTGCCCGAGCTATCGTTGGAAGCCGTGAAGGGATGTCAATGTCGTTCTTCCTGATCGGCGGCGAATTGGGTCGAGGTGTCTGGCCCCTTGTGGCCGGACTGTTAGTCATGTGGCGCGGGCTGCATAGCCTCTGGTTATTTGCCATTCCAGGTTTCCTTACACTGCTGGTTCTAGCACGGTTTACCCCTCAATTATCACCTCAACCCACGCAGTCTGTACGGAGCGCATGGAAGAGCAATCGGGGATCGATTCTGGCACTTGTCGGGTTCGTGGGGCTGCGTGGAATGGTTTCGTTTGGAGTGGTCACGTTCGTGCCTTTGTTGTGGCATGCTAATGGTGGTTCGCTGATAGCGGGGGCATCGCTCATTACCGTTATGCTGGTCGTAGGGATTATTGGTAATTTTTTTGGAGGGGTGCTCGCTGACCGGCTTGGTCGGCGCCCGGTAATTGTAGGTTCGAGCCTCTTCTCAGCCCTCTTCCTTTCTCTCTTCCTGTTTTCGCAGGGACCCTGGCTGTGGGTAAGCCTGGCATTCTTAGGGATAGCCGTCTTTGCCACCGCACCAGTAACTGTACTCATCGGACAGGATCTTTTTCCGAAGAGCCACTCAATGGCTTCGGGAATCGCACTTGGCATTGGCAATGCGCTGGGTGCATTGGCAATTTTTGCTCTAGGATTTGTCGCTGACTACTACAGTATTAGCGTGGCACTGTGGTGGATTGTCGGATTCTCTCTTTTAGGGCTTCCCCTTGCGTTGATACTTCCGAAAGGACCTGTCCATACTACTGCCTCACCTGGAGTATAAATAAGCAAGAGAATTATTATACCGGGTATTACTCTTAAACTGAATGGCGACTAACAATGAAAGGTATTATGCCATTAATTGACCTTAGAAATCCACCCCCGAAATTGCTTCAAGTCATGTGCGTAGGCTGGGTGGGAGCAAACCAGGGGATGTTTTTCCCATAATTTTCTATTTTTACAAAAAGAAAAATATGCTTCAAATATCGTATAAAAAACACATTTTCAACTTTAAACGACCTGCAGGGACTTCACGTGGTGTCCTAAATCATAAGACTTCTTATCACCTGACAATTTGGGATAGCAACAATCCTGAAATAAAAGGATACGGTGAGTGCAGCACCATTAAGGGGCTGAGCCCGGATCCATGGGATGATTATGAAGAAACGCTGAAAGAAATGCAAAAACATCCGGATCCAGCTGAGATATGGATGAACGAAGGGCTTAAAGAATTTCCTTCCATTCGTTTTGGCCTCGAAACGGCTTTGCTGGATTTGCAAAGGGGTGGAAATCAGCTATTGTTTCCTTCAGATTTTACCAATGGACGGACAGGAATCCCTATCAATGGGCTGATTTGGATGGGAGAGCCTCATTTTATGCAGGAACAAATCCGTAATAAGATAAAAGACGGCTTTCGATGTATTAAGCTGAAAATAGGAGCCATTGATTTTAATAAAGAATTGGAGTTGCTCCGGCTTATACGTCAGGATTTCAATGCAGATGAGCTCGAATTGAGAGTAGACGCCAATGGTGCCTTTTCTCCCAATGAGGCCATGGAAAAACTGAAACAGCTGGCTGAGTTTAAGATTCACTCCATCGAACAACCCATCCGGCAAGGGCAATGGGACGAAATGGCCCGCCTTTGTGAAAAAACGCCTATCCCCATTGCGTTGGATGAAGAACTCATTGGGTTAAAAACCAGGGAGGACATTAGAAAAATGATGAAGCACATTCGTCCGCAGCATATCGTTTTAAAACCAAGTCTTCTCGGTGGTTTTAGTATGGCTAAACTTTTTGTTGAAGAAGCGTTGTATGATCATGTGGGTTGGTGGGTGACCTCTGCCCTGGAAGGAAATATCGGCCTCAATGCCATTGCGCAATGGACTGCTCTCTTAGAAAATACCATGCCCCAAGGACTGGGCACCGGCCAGCTTTTCACTAATAACATCCCATCTCCCTTGTTTATTGAGAATGCCCAATTAAATTTTGATCCGGAAAAGGCATGGAACTTAGATGAAATCAATGCCTGAAGAAAAGAAAATACTACGCCTGAACATGCAGGCATTCGATGAATCGTGGATGCTGAACTATGCCACTACCCATCTACGCGATAATTGGTCGCCTGTGCCCTGGAAAAATGAGTTGATGAATTTCGTCAGCGATTGGTTGTCGGAGGCGGATTCGATAGCTGCACAGACCTCCGGATCTACCGGAGTACCAAAAAACGTAAAGCTAAAGAAGGAATATATGAAAGCGGGTGCCGAGGCCACCCTCGACTTTTTTAAGCTGAATGCGGCCGACAAAGTACTGCTATGTCTTCCCATAAAGTACATCGCCGCTAAAATGATGGTTGTCCGGGCTTTTGTTGGTAAACTGGATTTATATTGTATACCCCCTTCTTTAATGCCTGTTAGCGAGTGGACTCCAGAAATTGATTTTGCTGCCATGACCCCGGCTCAACTGACTAATTTACTGGAAAGTATAGAAGGAATTGACTTCTTGAAAAGAATTAAAAAGCTCCTGCTTGGCGGGGGCCCGGTCCCGGCCATCTTAGAAGAAAAAACACGGGCATTGACCACTGAAATTTGGCACTCATACGGAATGACAGAAACTATGAGCCATATTGCCCTCCGCAAAGTAAATGGCGACGGGAAAAGTAATTATTTCGATACTTTGCCTGGGGTTCAGATAGCGAAAAGTATGGACGGCTGTTTAAGCCTTACGGCTCCTCATTTGGGATTATATGGATTACAAACCAATGATATGGTCACGATAGAAGAAGATGGCCGATTTCAAATTCTGGGCAGAACAGATCATGTGGTGAACAGTGGCGGTGTAAAGCTTTTCCCCGAACAAATAGAACAAAAAATCAGTGGCTTTATTCGTGAAGCTTTTTATGTGGGCTCACTGCCGGATAATCAATTGGGTGAAAAACTGGTGTTGTTTGTGGAATCAGAGCTAAATTCGGCCAAGGAAGAAGAGAAGATTAAAGCCCTATTAAAAGAAATACTCACGGGTTTTGAAGTCCCAAAAGAGATCATTTTTGAGAAACGGTTTGCGCGCACCGAAAGCGGAAAGATAATTCGGGAAAAATATAAATCATAAGGATGAAAAGGCAGGCGCCGATTTTCTTAGCCTTAAGATGCGAGGTGTTTCACGCAAAGCCGCAAAGCCGCAAGGGGAAAACGCTTTCAACCCATTCGACTTTGAGTGAAAAACTTCTTTATAAAATATCGAACAAGGCAAGCGATTGTAGGACATTGAAGTTTCTGATACCAGTCCACTAATTTTATTGACTATTTCTTTTCCTTTTTGATGCTGACGTATCCAGCATCTTTAAGTCTATTTAGTTGTATGCTCAGGTTGCCTTTGCTTGCTTTTGTTTGCTCCAGCAACCAGGAGAACTTTACAGACTCAAGGCTGAGGAGTATGGACATGATAGAAAGCCTGGGTTGCGAATGCAAAAGTGGATCAAGGTCCTTAAACATGGTTTTGCAATTTTTCTTTTGACCTTAGCATATATCCCGGTATCAAATAGGCAATAAAATAACAATTGATAAAGCAATAGACAACAAAGTATATTGTGGAACAATAAATGATTAACTAATTTTATTGTTTTTCGTTCAATACTGCTGCAGCAGCACTACATATTACCGTACTATCTTTCAATAGTTTCATAGCGTTTTGCATAAAGCCCAGAATTTTCTCAGAATTATCCTCCGTAGGTAAATTCATGGCATTAGCGATCAATTCTGCAATTCCCATTTGCTTTACTTTTGTATTCAAAGCGTTACAGGTTGCATTAAATTGAGAAGCACAGCCGGCACAATTAGTAATAAGTAATTCGGCCCCTGTTTGTTCAGCTTCATTTACTCTTTTGATGGCAGTGTGCTGAACCGTGTCCCTATCGTCGAAAACTGCGACCAAACCACAACAGGAAGCATTTTCTCTGTTACGTTCCATTTCGTTTAGTTGGACCCCAGGGATTGATTTTATCAATTCACGCGGTTCTTCGTAATGGCCAAACCAACGGCCTGTATGACATGAATCATGATAAGTCACTTTTAAGTTCGAATTGTTTTCGAATTTTAACTTACCTGCTTTCTGTAGTTCATTCAGGAAAACTGTTGAATGTTTAAACTTTACATTAAATGGGATATTCATTTCTTTGGCCATCTTTGCATAGTTTTCCGAAAAGAAAGCATAACATCCCGGGCATGAGAATACTATGGTATCTACTTCACTTTCAATAAATAACTCCAGATTTTCTTTCACTTTCTTGTCCAGGTCCTCTTTATACCCACCGAGAGCGAGATATAATCCACAGCAGTTTTCTTTCTCTCCGAACCAAACAAATTCCTGACCGGCCTTATTAAGGATTCTTGTAAATGCTTTCGCCATGTTATCTGTTGCTGTTGCTGCCCAACAGCCCGACCAGTAGGCAACTTTTCCTTTATTAAGATATGGCACATCTATCCATTGTGTCTTGTCTTTCTTGCTTATGCCCCAGAAATTTCCAGTTTCAACCACATTTTTACGGATAGCAGCAAGGCCAGTATTTTCCATATCCTTATTTTTCAAATCAAACCTTACATTCATCCAATTAAAAGTGTTATGAGAATCGACCTGGCAAACTCCGTCGCATTTTTTACAAGTAGCACAAATAGAAAAAAGTCTTGCCACTTCTTCGGTCATGTCAATCTTACCTTGAATAAGTTGATTCATTAAAAAGTATTTGCCACGCGGAGAGTTGCTCTCCCAGGGGCTGGCATCAAATACGGTACAAACATCTCTACAGTATCCGCATAAGACACAGTTAAAAGTATCCCTTGTAACCTCATTATTTAATGGCGATTTAGAACTTGTGCCTTGCACATCGGTAAGGAGCAGCCCGGCAAGTCCGACAAGCCTTCTGCTGGAATTTGCCATTTTCATGGCCATGCCGAGAAATTTTGTAGGCGAATTTTTGTCAAGAGAAGAGGGAATTATTTTGCCTGGATTCATAATTTCGTTTGGGTCAACAGACTGCTTATATTTCCATAGTTTAAGCAGGTTCTCCTTACCGATTTTTTTTTCTGTTTTTCCCGTGAAATACATTCCTAAGGAAAACGGTTCGCCATCGTACTTCTCACTCGTTTCTACAACGTCCAGTGAGTTGGCATAAGCAAGTGGAAAGCCAAGCTTTCTTTCGTCGGAAAGCATGAAACCAAGTATCGCCATTTTATCGGAACCCACCATAGTGCCTTCCAGCGCGAATTTGCTTTTAAATCTGTTTTCAATTTCATGAATAAATTTGTCAAGGTTTTTTATGGGATTGATCACTTCAGAAGCGATAAGTGTGGGGCCTAGTTTTTTAAATCTCATGGGATAAAATTTATCGTCCCATTCCTCTTTTGCTTTGTCAGAACTAAGCATAATCCCCTGAGTACCAGTAAGCAATTTCTTTATCGCAGAATCATTTTCCTGCACTCTGTCTTTCGGTATTACCATTGTAATATGGTACATACTTTCGTCTAAAATTTTATGTCCACTAGCCTGCTGTCTTAGTGAAATTAAACTGGGTGTTAAGAACGTTGCATTCCACAGAGGAATATTATTCTCGCGAAGTAAATTCAAAAATCTAACTGCATTTTCTAATTTCCCGAATGATATAAGATAAACACTTTCTTCACTTTTCTCTCTCAAGTAAAAAGTAACATTTAATATTATGCCGGTTATTCCACAAAGAGAATAAACAAACTCCAGCTTTTCTCCCGAGAGTTTAACAATCTCGTTGTTGGGCTGAAGGAGTTCAACTTCAGCAATGTTATCTCTGAATCCTCCAAATTCATAACTCCCGTAACCACTGCCTCCCTGTGCCGTCCATCCGCCAACGGTTGATGATTTAGCACTTGATGGGAAAAGCCGGAGTGCCAGATTATGTTCTGCAACCGCTTTTTCGATGTGATTCCATATTACACCCGGCTCAACTTTGCAGGTTTTATTAACTACATCAATGTCAAGTATCCGGTTCATCCTTACCATATCAACAACAATTCCTCCCTTTGTCGGAACACTTCCCCCGAACCCGGCTGTCCCCGCTCCCCGTGGAATAATCGGAATATTTACATTAGCTGCATATTCCATAAGTTCAACAATCTGCTCCCGTGAATTCGGCTGAATGACACCATCAGGAATATTATTAAACATCTTTTGAATTTGTTTGGGTATTACACCCATGTCATGGGAATAAACAATACGTTCAGCGTCGTTAAAACGCACCGATTTTCCAAATAAAGACTGAAATCTTTCTTTGGTTTGATTTGACAAATTTGTTTTCATAAACTCATTTTTTAAATTAATATAAAAACAGAACGAACGTTCGTTCTGTATTGTTGAAAAAAATTATTCTTTTTTAATAGCATTCCAAGTAATTTCATAAGCTTTCTCAAAATAGTCTGTTATGGGTAGTTCAAGCTTTTTATCGAGATAAAGTTCTATATATCTTGAAACACTACCAGACAAAATTGCATAATAAGGATATGGATCGCCCATTTTTATCTCGTTGTTTTGCTGACCGTACTTAATGATATCCATGACAAATATGTACCCTTCACTCGAACAGATACTAATCTTTTCATTAAAAATATCCTGTGGACGGGCAAACAAAAGATACTCAACCATGACAGGATTGTTTTCTGTCCACTCAAACATCATTTTAATGAAAGCATGAACCCTTTCTTTTGCTGTTTTATGGATTAATATTTTTTTATAGAAATTTTCTTCAAGAAGTTGTACCGAATTATCATGAATTTCTTTGGCAAGACTTTCTTTCCCTCTAAAATAGTGGTAAATAGCACCAATACTTACATTCGCACTTTTAACAATATCGGGCATATTCGTATGGTAATAACCTTTTTTTACGAACAGCTCGCGTGCCGAATTAATTATCTTACTTTTTAATTCAGGATAGTTTTCCTTAGTGTCGGACTTGTTCATAATTATACACCGAATGATTATTCGGTTGCAAACATAAAGAAAGATTTTAAAATACCCAACATTATTGTGATATTTTTAACAGAAAAATTCATTTCATAAAAATATTCTTTAAAACAGAGTTATGACAACAACTCATTTCCCCGGTTCAATCCCTTCAAAGATCTTAAACTTACCCAGTTTTGCCTTCTGCAAAAAATAAAATATGGAAACTTTTAAAACTCCCAGCCCATACTGCACGCTGCGTTTAAAATTGATGGATGAGCTTTCTTCGGTATATTTGGTAGGACAGGTGATTTCTGCAATTTCAAATCCGGCATAAACCAGTATCCAAAGTAGTCCAAAACGGTGACTGAAATGTTTTTCACCGATCAGGTAAAGAGTTATCAACGTTACAATTCCCACTATGGCATCAGGAAACCATGCTGCAAACACATTCACGCCGAAAGCTTTCATGGCAAGGACCTGCATCCAGATAAAGGGCGGCGGTTTCTCCCAAAAGGGTAAGAAGTTGATTTGAACAGTCAGATAATTATGCGTAGCTGCATCTCACGGGCCGACTCGGCAAAGTTGATCTCGCCCCAGTCGAACAGGTGTACTGCGCCCAAAAACAGGACTTCCACATAATTCTCGAATGCTGCAATTCCTTTTGCTTGGATCTCAGCGGTTTTTAGGCCGGCTCGAGAATGCGGTGGGGTAGAAGTGATCGAAAATATAGAGGGTGAAACCCATTCCGATTAGGCCGATGAAAGAGCCTGCCAGGATATCTTCAAGAAAGTGCTGGGATAAATATACCCTTGAAAAGGCAATGAGAAATGCCAGCAGCAGCCAGCCAATTTTCAGCCAGCTATTTTTTGTGAGATAGATCAGGATAATAAAAATACCAAATGCGCTGGCAGAATGTCCTGATGGAAAGCTGTTATAAAAATGCATGGCCTCGCCTGGAATAAGGTGAAGTATATGTATTCCTTTAAAATAAGCCACTGGACGAAGCGTACCGGGGAAAACGAGGTGCTTGAGTCCTTGAACCAAGAGCGTAATGACCAAATTCCCAATCAGAAAGATGATGGCTTCTCTTTTATACCGGATGAGAAGAAGGAGAAAAAGAACGCCCACGCCCCAACTTCCCAGCAAAGTCATATATTTGAATAGCCCATCGAAAAAAGGTGCATGCCATTGGTTGATGCTCAGGTGGATAGCTGCTTTTGGGGACGAAATTAATACGATAACACCCAAAAGCAGAAAAAACAAATACAAGCCAAGAGCCGCTTTATTTTGCTGAAAAAATCTTTTCATATAGAAAATTTGTAAGCTAAAATGATCTTTTTCAATCGTTTAGTAAATAAGAAACTTCTTTTTTACAGAATACAAATTTAGATTTTTTTGATGGAAGACAAAAACAAGTTTTTTTTGCTGATCCCATCAATTCTTTCTGACAGAGTGAGGGTGGGTTTCTATACAGGATACTGTTGGCACTATGTTAGAGGGTTTATGATTTTTGCAAGTTTTTGAATATTAACGTGTTGAATGTATTAATTAAGAATAAAGAATTTTTTTTATAAAAATTATTGCATCCTATTATTTTTTATCCATACATTTGCCGCAGAATGAAACTGAACAAAAATACAAATTGGTGGTGGCTTTTTTTTCGTCCAAAAATGACGTGAAGAAGATCGCTTGTATTTAACATAAATCAAACGGCTTGTCGATTCACGACAAGCCGTTTTTTTTTTATCTCAAAAATCATGAAGACAAATAAAATTATAGTAAAAACAAAAAAACTGCTGGCAGACACGCTGACCCCGGTGGGCTTGTATTTGAACCTGCGCGATAAATTTTACCATTCATTTCTGCTGGAGAGCTCTGATTATCATGGAAATGACAATAAATATTCTTTCGTTTGCCTTGATCCCCTGGCCTCTTTTATTTTTGAAAAGGATCTCATTACCCGGCGAGTAGGAACCAGCACCGATCAGCTTAAGCTGACTGACAAAAACGAATTGATCCCCCAATTGCAGCAATTTATCAAAAGCTTCAGTTTACAAGCAGAAAATACGGAAGCAGTAGCAGATACTGAGCTGGCAGGTGCCAACGGATTTTTCGGATACACGGCTTATGATGCAATCCAATATTTTGAAACCATTGATTTACTATCTACGCCGTCGGCAGCAGAGCAAATCCCACTTATGCATTATGTGGCTTTTCGTTTCGTATTGCGTTTCGACCATTTTAAAAACGAATTACTCATCACCGAAAATCGTTTTCAGGAAGAGGCATCCCGCATGGAAAATATGGAAAGCCTCTTGCGGATTAACAAATTCCCATCCTATGGATTTAAATTGGATGGAGCAGAGCAGGCCAATATGACCGATGAGCACTTTCTTGATATGGTGGGAAAAGGTATCCAACACTGTCAGCGGGGTGACGTTTTCCAAATCGTTTTATCCAGACGATTTACCCAAGGCTTTCAAGGCGATGAATTTAATGTTTACCGAGCCTTGCGATCCGTAAACCCCTCGCCATATTTGTTTTATTTCGACTATGGAAGCTTTAAACTTTTCGGTTCTTCACCGGAGGCGCAGCTGAAAGTAAATGGAGGTAAAGCCGTAATCAATCCCATTGCCGGAACCTTTAAAAGGACTGGAAATGATGAAGCAGACAAAGTGCTGGCAGAGAAGTTGGCTGCCGATCCCAAAGAAAACGCTGAGCACACCATGTTGGTTGATCTGGCTCGCAACGACCTGAGTCGAAACGGGAAAGACGTTCGGGTAAAGACCTACAAAGAGATTCAATACTACAGCCATGTTATTCACCTGGTTTCGGAAGTGGAAGCTGAATTATGCCAAGATGCGGAAGCTTTGCAGGTCTTCGCAGACACTTTTCCAGCGGGAACACTTTCCGGGGCGCCTAAATTCAAAGCCATGGAACTCATTGACCGTTATGAACACCAAAGCCGTGGCTTTTATGGTGGGGCAATCGGTATTTTTGGTTTTGACGGCTCCCTTAATCATGCCATTACCATTCGCAGTTTTCTGAGCAAAAACAATCAACTCCAATTCCAGGCCGGAGCCGGAGTGGTTGTTTCTTCGGTGCCTGAAAGTGAATTGCAGGAAATCAATAACAAATTGGGTGCATTAAAGTCGGCCATGAAATTGGCGGAAACCCTTTAATCAACAAAAAATGGAAAAAGTTTTAGTATTAGATAATTACGATTCATTTACCTACAACCTGGTACATATAATCCGCGAACATTCAGGATTTGAGGTGGACGTAATCCGCAACGACAAAATCAGGGCGGAACAGGTGGAAGCATACGACCGTATTGTCTTGTCCCCGGGACCGGGATTGCCTGACGAAGCGGGTATTTTAAAAGAAGTCATCCGTTTATATGCCTCGAAAAAGAAAATACTGGGCGTATGTCTGGGAATGCAAGCCATTGGCGAAGTGTTTGGCGGAAAGTTGACTAACCTCGACCATGTTTATCATGGGGTGGCTACCCCCATCTTCCGGGAAGCAGTGGAGGATCTATTATTTCAAGACACCCCTTCAGAATTTATGGCGGGAAGATATCACAGCTGGGTGGTGGACGAAAAAAACTTCCCGCAGGAATTAATCATTACTTCAAGGGATGATCAGGGGCGCATTATGTCGATCCGGCACAAAGAATATCCTGTGTACGGTCTCCAATTTCATCCCGAGTCGATACTAACCGATGAAGGTAAAAGAATGATCTATAACTTTTTGAATTTAGAATAAAATTGAGTCTGCTCTGAAAATAGAAAGACGTTGCGAACGTAGTGAAGCCCGACTGCCTCGGGCAGGCAATCTCAAAAATAAGGACAGCTGTTATTATACAAGATTGCTTCTCACGCTTAGGGCGTGATCGCAAAGACGACTTCTTTTAATTTGGGAGTAGGCTTAACATTAATAAAAAAGAAATCACATGAAAAAAATATTAAATCAATTATTTGACCAACAGCAACTCACAGGGCAGGATGCCTATGATGTGCTTACAGGAATTGGGAAAGCCAACTACAACCCATCCCAGGTTGCTGCCTTCCTAACGGTTTACCTGATGCGTCAAATATCGGTGGAAGAACTAAAAGGCTTTCGTAACGCACTGCTTGACTTATGTCTGAAGGTGGATTTATCGGAATTTGAGACCATTGATGTTTGTGGAACCGGAGGCGATGGCAAGGACACTTTTAATATATCTACCTTATCGGCTTTTGTGGTGGCAGGTGCCGGTTACAAAGTGGCCAAACACGGCAATTATGGGGTTTCTTCCTCCTGTGGCTCTTCCAATGTGATGGAATTCCTGGGTTATGAGTTTACCCGGGATGAGTCGACACTAAAATACCAGCTGGAAACGGCAGGCTTTTGCATGATGCATGCCCCTTTATTTCATCCTGCCATGAAAAATGTGGCTCCGGTAAGACGTGAGCTGGGTGTAAAAACATTTTTCAATATGCTGGGGCCACTCGTTAACCCTTCATTTCCCAAACATCAAATGGTGGGCGTATTTAACCTGGAAGTGGCACGCTTGTATAACTACTTATTTCAGGATATTCCTGATTTTCGTTTTAATATTGTACACAGCCTGGATGGCTATGATGAAATTTCCCTTACGGGGAAAGTGAAAAGCTACCGTCCCGAAGGAGAACAGTTGCTCACTCCTGATGACTGGGGACTGGAAACCATTGAGCCGGAGGCAATTTTTGGTGGCAAAACTGTTCAGCAAGCTGCCGATATTTTTGTTGCTGTCTTAAATAATAAAGGGACAAGGGCTCAAACGGAAGTGGTATTGGCCAATGCTGCGGCCGCCATTCAGGTTTTCGAGCCGGAAAAAAGCCTTCCGGATTGTGTTGACATGGCCCGGGAATCTATCCTTTCGGCTAAGGCGCTGGCATCCTTGAAAAAGATAACTAAAATCGGATAATACCAACATAGAAAAAATAAAACCCATGAGCATACTTGAAGAGATCATAACATATAAAAGACGGGAAACCGAAGAAAGAAAACGTTTATACCCTTTGGAATTGTTAAAGAAAAGCATTTATTATCCATCGCCTGGTATTTCACTGAAGCAGTACATCCTTCGTCCGGACAAATTGGGAATAATTGCTGAATTTAAACGGCAGTCGCCATCAAAAGGAATGATTAACAGATATGCCGAGGTGGAGAAAACTTCCATCGGGTATATGCGGGCTGGCGCTTCAGCCTTGTCGGTTCTTACCGACCGGAATTATTTCGGGGGAAGCATCCTGGACCTTGAAACAGCAAGGAAATTCAATTACTGTCCGGTATTAAGAAAAGATTTTATTATTGATGAGTACCAGATATTTGAATCTAAATCCGTCGGTGCAGACGCTATCTTATTGCTGGCAGCTGTGCTCACAAAAGATGAGATTAAGCGTTTCACAAACCTGGCTCATGAACTGGGAATGGAAGTACTGCTGGAGTTTTATGGGGACGATGAGCTGGAAAAATATGACGAGAGTGTGGATTTGGCGGGTATCAACAACCGGAACCTGAATAATTTCTCTGTAGATTTTGAGCATGCCATCCGAATGGCAGAAAAACTTCCGGACAACGCCATCAAGATCGCGGAAAGCGGCATTCAACAAGCGGCAGATATCCTGACGCTCAGGGAAGCTGGTTTCGTAGGCTTTTTGATTGGAGAATTATTTATGCGTGAGCTTTCTCCCGAAAATGCCTGCCGGAAATTCATTCAGGAAGTGGAAAATTTATCTCAAACGCTTCTTTAAGATGTCAAACAAAAGAAACAAACCGGAAATGAAGATTAAAGTCTGTGGTATGAGGGAGCCTCAAAACATTAGCGAACTCTTGGAAATCCATCCCGATTTCATCGGATTTATTTTTCACGAATTGTCGCCACGCCATTGCCATCCGCAGCCTGAGGTCTCTATTCCTAAATCAGTGGTCAAAGTGGGGGTTTTTGTCAATAAATCCCTGGAATACATTCTATTGAAAAAGGAAGAGTTTGAGTTGGACATGATTCAGCTGCATGGCAATGAATCACCCGCATTTTGCAGCGAAATTGAGCAAAAGGCTGCTCCGGTTATCAAGGCCTTCAATATGGATTTGAATTTCGACTTTGAAAAACTAAGTACCTATGAACCAGTATGTAGCCTGTTTCTTTTTGATGCTTACGGGTTAAAAGCGGGTGGAAATGGAATAACTTTTAACTGGGATTTACTGAAAGCCTATCATGGTGAAACACCCTTTTTACTCAGTGGGGGCATCGACAGCACCATGGTAGAATCTGTAAAAAACTTTTCACATCCCTCTTTTTATGGCCTTGACCTGAACAGCGGTTTTGAAACAGTACCCGGTATTAAAAATATTGCAAATATCAAACAGTTTAAAGATGAATTATCAGCCTGACAATCGGGGGTTTTATGGAGATTTCGGTGGTGCATTTATTCCGGAATTACTCTATCCCAATGTGGAATATCTACGAAAAAATTACCTGAAGATCATTGCATCGGAAAGTTTTCAGCAGGATTTCAAGTCCCTTTTACGGGATTATGCAGGTCGCCCCACACCTTTATATTTTGCGAAAAGACTTTCAGAAAAATATCACAGTCATATTTTTCTGAAGCGAGAGGACTTAAACCATACGGGAGCCCATAAGATAAATAACACCATCGGTCAGATTTTACTGGCTGTGAGGATGGGGAAAAAGCGGATCATCGCCGAAACCGGCGCAGGCCAGCATGGTGTAGCCACCGCCACGGTAAGTGCCTTAATGGGCCTGCCTTGTGTTGTTTATATGGGGGAAGTAGACATGGAACGTCAGGCGCCCAATGTGGCACGAATGCGGATGCTGGGAGCAGAAGTCCGCCCGGCCAAATCAGGAAGCCGTACGCTGAAAGATGCTACCAACGAAGCCATTCGCGACTGGATAAACCATCCCGAAGATACCTTTTATATCATTGGTTCGGTGGTGGGGCCTCATCCCTACCCGGACATGGTGGCACGTTTTCAATCGGTTATCAGCGAAGAAATGAAAGTACAGCTCCATGAAAAAACAGGGCGGGATTTTCCCGATAAAATCATTGCCTGTGTGGGAGGTGGAAGCAATGCAGCAGGGGCTTTTTACCATTATTTAAATAATAAAAAAGTGGAACTGATAGCCGTGGAAGCCGAAGGCCTGGGGCTGGAGAGCGGACAGACGGCTGCCACAACGCAAACAGGAAGTGAAGGCATTATTCACGGAAGTAAAACCTTGCTGATGCAAAATGAGGAAGGGCAAATTACTGAACCTTATTCCATTTCGGCAGGACTTGATTATCCCGGAATCGGGCCTCTGCATGCTCATTTATTTAAAAGCGGACGCGGTCGTTTTCTCGGTGCCACCGATGAAGAAGCCCTCCGTGCTGCTTATGAACTGACACGTCTCGAAGGCATTATTCCGGCACTGGAATCAGCCCATGCATTGGCAGCCCTTTCAAAAATTGAGATGAAAGCTGATGATATGGTGGTCGTCAACCTGTCGGGAAGGGGTGATAAGGATTTGCAAGCATACATTCAACATTTAGGGGAGTTTGAAAAATAATAAAATGCGTCATTGCGATCCCGCCTAGCGGGAGAAGCAATCTTTTAAATAGCAAATTCTCTGTTAGTTGAGATTGCTTCATCACGCTTTAGGCTTGATTCGCAAAGACGCCCAAGCTGTTTTCGGACTGAGCTCATTTTTGATATTCTAAAAGATTTAAACAAACGAACATGAACAGAATAGAGCATTTATTTCAGAAAAAAAGAAATATTTTAAATATTTATCTTACTGCCGGCTTCCCTCAATTGGATGATACGGTGGAAATAGTGAAGGAGCTTGAGCGTGCCAGTGTTGATATGGTAGAAATAGGGATGCCCTTTTCCGATCCGCTGGCCGATGGGCCGGTTATCCAGCACAGCAGTTCGGTGGCCATTCAAAATGGAATCCGGCTGGAATTAATTTTTTCACAGATTGAGGAAATTCGTAAAACTTCGCCAATTCCCATTGTTTTGATGGGCTACTTTAACCAGCTGATGCAATACGGCGAAGAAGCCTTTTTTGAGCGGGCAGTCCGTTGCGGCGTGGATGGCTTGATTATCCCCGATTTGCCGGTGGAAATATACCGGGAAAAGTATCAGGAAACAATTGAAAACCTGGGACTGGATATGATCTTTCTCATCAGTCCGCAAACCGAAGAGAAGCGCATCCAATTGCTGGATGAGGCCAGTCGCGGATTTCTCTATGTGGTTTCATCGGCTTCCACAACAGGGAAAACGGCCGATTTACAACAAAAAGAGAGAGCATATTTTGAGCGCATTAGTCAAATGAGCTTGAAAAACCCACTGCTGATAGGCTTTGGGATATCCAATAAGGAAAGTTATGAAACGGCCTGTCGCTATGCTTCGGGCGCCATCATTGGAAGTGCCTTTATCCGGGCATTGGAAGAAAGCACTGATAGAAAGAAAAACATTCATCAATTTGTAAAAACCATTCGATCATGATTATACAACTGGAAAAAGAGATCAAAGCGGAAGAAAAGGAATCATTGTTGGCACAATTGGCTCGTTTGGACATAAATGCCCGGCCGGTTACTACTAATTTCAAGGAATACATTGTGGGCATCCCGAAAGGGGAGTTTGATTTGCGACAAATCGGAGGCCTTAGTGGGATAGAAGATATTCATCGTGTATCCGACAGTTATAAGATGGTTTCTAAAAAATGGAAGCTCCGGCCTACGGTCATAGATATGGGTGATGGTATTCAAATCGGAACCAACGACCTGGCGATTATGTCGGGTCCCTGTGCCATTGAAAGCGAAAAACAAATTGAAAGCATTGTAGCCCATCTGTTAAAAAACAACATCCGGATCATGCGGGGCGGCGTCTATAAACCCCGGAGTTCTCCCTATTCGTTTCGCGGCTTGGGTATCGAAGGACTAAAACTCTTTTACAAGCATTGTTCTGATAACGGGATTAAAGTAATTACGGAAGTCATGCAGGTGTCGCAGGTAGAAAAAATGTTGGATTATGTAGACATTTTTCAGGTCGGGGCACGCAATTCACAGAATTTTAATTTGCTGGATGTGTTGGGACAGGTGGACAAACCGGTAATGATAAAAAGGGGTATCTCCGGCACCATTGACGAACTGTTGTACTCTGCCGAATATGTTTTTTCAAGTGGAAACGAAAAAATCATCCTGTGTGAAAGGGGCATCCGCACCTTTGAGCGTGCCGCACGCAATACGCTGGATTTGAGTGCCATACCCATATTAAAAGACAAAACTCATTTGCCGGTGATTGTGGACCCTTCCCATGGGGTCGGTATCCGTAAGCATGTTCCCACCATGGCCCTTGCCGGGGTGATGAGCGGTGCCGACGGTGTGATAATGGAGATTCATGAAACTCCCGAAACAGCCTTTTCGGATGGCCAGCAAAGTTTGTATTATCAACAAGCTGAAAAACTTTACGAACAACTATTGGAGACGAAGAAGCTGGTGAACAGTTTTTGATGGTGAGCTATAAATGTGCTAAATATTATTTTGTTCACCACATCTCATGGGAGTCCCTTCGGACAAAATAATATTTAACCAGTGATAAATGCACAGCGAAGAGTGAAAAAATTAAGCGTAAATCAACAACGGTCTCAAGTTATCAATAATACAATAAGCACTGAGAATCATCCAAGGAAGATTATTCCAGGTATTTCTTCAAAATATCTTGCAAAGTACCAAGCTGAATAGGTTTGTACAAAAGTTCGTCAAAACCGGCTTCACGGGTGTCATCATCTTTAATATTAAGTGCCAAACCGGTTTGGGCAATCAAAACAGTATCTTTTCCTTCTTTTCGTATGGCTTTTGCCATATCCATTCCATTCAAACGTGGCATTTGCAGGTCGATCACGGCAAGATTGATTTCATCCTTATGTTTCCGGTACATTTCCAGCCCCTCAAGGCCGTCATTGGCATAGAGTATCCGAGCTCCTGTCTTTCTTAATGCTTGTTTGAAAAAGAGTAAGATCTGTGGAAAATCATCAACCACCAATAGGGTTTTATCATGCCAATCGGCTTCAATGGCAGATATTGTTAAAATTTCTTGCTCTTGTTGACTTTCGTCTTGTGTATCAGTCGCTCCAAAAGGAATGGTAAAGATAAACTTGCTCCCTTTTCTTGCGTTAGATTCTACCCTAATTTCACCTCCCATTAGCTCAAGCAGTTTTTTTACAATAGACAAGCCAAGGCCAGTCCCTTTGAATTTCCGAGTCATAGGATCTTCTACCTGTACAAAACGCTCGAAGATGAGTTCTTGTTGCTTCAAGGCAATGCCAATGCCGCTGTCTTTTACGTAAAATTCAACAAAGCCTGGTTTATCAGGTGAAATTCCATAGCCAATTTCGATTTGTCCTTTTGGGGTAAACTTAACGGCATTGCTGATCAAATTATCAAAAATCTGTTTTAATCTGGCTTTGTCTGCCACGATTGTAATATGAGATTGTTGAGGAAAGTTTAATGATAATTCAACTGCTGTGTTTTTTAGTTGTGGGGCATGGATAAGCTGGATTTCAGTTAAAAGTTTATTGAGTGAAATCTTTTGAGCGACTAAATGCACTTCACCGGCTTCCTGTTTCGAAACTTCCAGAATTTCATCGATAATAGTAAGCAGTTGCTGACCACTGCCTATAATAATGGAAATATTTTCCTGCTTTTCTTCTTCGCTTAGGTCTTTATCGGTTAAGAGCTCGGCAAAGCCAATGATTGAATTCATCGGTGTGCGGATTTCATGAGACATATTGGACAAAAAGGCCATTTTTAATTTGTCACTCTGCTCAGCCTTTTCTTTGGCTAAAACAAGTTCATCATGGGTTTGTTTTAACTCCAAATGCGTATGCACACGCATCCGTAATTCCTCTTTACTGAAGGGCTTGTGGATATAGTCGACGCCACCGGCTTCAAATCCTTTCATCAGGCTCTTGGTGTCTCTTCGAATAGTGACAAAAATCACAGGAATATTTTTTGTGCTTTTATTGTTTTTCAGGTGTTTACAAACTTCAAATCCCTTGATATCAGGTAGTTCTACATCCATTAGTATTAGGTCGTAGTGATGTGCTTTGGCCTTTGATAAGGCCTGCTGTCCATTTTTAGCAAAGGCTAATTGGTAATTTTCAGGTTGTAGGTATTGTTGAATGAGAAGCCGGGAAGACTCTGAATCCTCTACCACGAGAATATGTGGAATTTTTATCATACGAATGCAAGCTTTTGTCAAAGATAAAAGTTTTATTTGAGAATAAGGAATGTTGCTCCCATATATTAACAATTCGATGGTAATAAATTTCGGATATAAACCTGCTGTTAGGAACCAGGCTATCTAAATTTGGAAGTTTAAACAGTTTATGCGATTTTTTTCTGATGATATAGATAGTGAAGTGCAGGCCAGGCTTAATTATAAGCGATTGGCCATCATGTATCACCCTGACAGAGGTGGAAATGAGATAATTATGCGCGAAATAAATTCGGAATACGAAATCGTAAAAAAGAAATTACGGAAGTTAAAACGGGGTTTGTTGGAGATTAGTGTTGGGGATACTGTTATGGTAAACGGTACTGAATGCGAAGTGAAAGCGGTGTTTGAAGAAACCTTTATTGCCAAAGCCAAAGGAAGAATTCGAATGGCAGTTTTTGATAAGAAAACGGGATTGGATATTCACAGCAAAAAATACAAAGCAAAACTATTACCTTAATAGAAACACACTCACCAATTAAAATATTAGGGAACTGTTCCTGTGCCATTGGGCTCAGGCTATAATGGACTAAAGAATTCTAATGTTCCTGTTCCTTGTCGCCATTGACTGGTATATGACTGCTTTATTTCTTTATATTTGTTCGTTCTTTAATGTGTCAGTATCAAGAAAAATGTTGCCGCTGGATAGCATGGTGAATGGCAAGATAATTCATTCCGAATGAAATCAGCAGATAAGTAATAAGCTTCGAAGCAAATGTTAGAAATTAGAAAAAGTGATGATTCTTCCTCCCTCAACCTAATCATTACGGGGGACGTGAGTGTTTCTCAAATCGGAGAATTGCAAACGAGTCTAATGAGTGTCCCCATGGATGCTTCCAACTATCATTTCCAAATTGAAAAAATTGAAAACCTGGATCTGAGTTTTTTCCAGCTGCTGCTAGCCTTTACGCGAAAATTGCTCAGCCTGAACAAAAGGCTAAATTTTGAATGGAATCTGGTTGAAGAATATCGCCGCATCATGGAGGAATCAGGTTTTTCTAATGTTTTCAACGAACTCCAAAGTATTTGAATCTATGCAAAAAACAATTTTGTTTGTGGACGACTCGGCCAGTATTCGAGAGTTGGTAAAACTAAGTCTACTCAAAGCCGGATTTCAAGTGTTGCTTGCCGTTGATGGCATAGATGCACTTAAAATATTAGACGGTCGCAAGATACATCTGGTTATTACCGACCTCCATATGCCCAATATGAATGGCCTGCAATTGATTGGAGAAATAAGAAAACAAGATTCCTATGCGTTTATTCCAATATTATTTTTGACTACCGAAACGAATTATGAGTTAAAGCAGGAAGCAAAAAAATCTGGAGCTACAGGATGGATAACCAAACCCTTCAATCAAGATAAATTTCTTCTTGTGATAAAAAAGGTGCTGAGGTAATGGATGACTTATCGAAAAAATTCATTGAGGAAGCCAACGAACTGTTGGAAAAATTGGAGGAAGCCCTTTTCTATTTGGAAAGCTATCCCCAAGACGAAAATAAAATCGATGAGGTTTTTCGTGTGATGCATACCTTGAAAGGTTCAGGGGCCATGTTTGGTTTCGAGGAATTAAGTGCATTTACACATGATTTGGAGAGTGTTTACGATCGGGTGCGAACGGGCGAACTGCCGGTTACTAAAAAGCTGATTGATGAGACTTTTCATAGTATTGATCTAATTACAGCCTTATTAAACTTACCGATCGATAATGCTGTGTTGAAGGCCTCAGCTGTTTTCCTCAAAAAAATTCAAAAGGAGTTCGCCAAGGATGATTCCATTAAAAAGAAATCGCCTGATAATGAGCCGATTAACTCATTTGGTGCTACATCGCAAAAGAATAAAAAATTAAAAGCAGCCACTTGGTATATCCATTTTCAACCCAACGAAGGAACCCTGAAAAATGGATCCCGACCACTTTACCTGATTGATGAATTAGTTGAATCTGGCAATTGCCGTGTTTTTCTACATACCGACTTACTCCCGGAACTGGAGAAAGTTGAAGCTGAAAGAACGTATTGTTATTGGGATTTCATTTTGGTAAGTGCTCAGGATGAAAGCCACCTTAGGGATGTATTCGTTTTTGTTGAAGACGACAGTGTGCTTGAAATTCGAAAAATAGATGATGGGAATTGGCTCAGTCATCCGAACTTTGAGGAAGAAGCCGTAAGACTTGGTTTTGCTGAGTTTATTGATCGTGTCAAACTCGATCAAATGGAGAAAATTTTGTTCGGAAAAACGAAAGGAAAAGAGGAAGGATATGAGCTGCTGGATGATAAAAATTTAGAAGCAGATGAAACTCTTGGAAGTGAGGAAATTAAGAGCCCGATATTGAATGGCGGTAACAAACAGCCGAAACCCAAGACGGGTTTGTCGAGCGTAAGGGTTCCTGCTGAGAAGTTGGATGCTTTCCTCAACCTGATCAGCGAGATGGTAACCGTTCAGGCTCGTCTTGAGCATTATTACAATGACAATAAAGACCATCGTTTGGCGGACATCACAGAAGCCTATCAAAAGTTATCACACCTGTTGAGAGAAAATGCCCTCGAGATGCGACTGATTCCTTTTTATACCCTCTTAACCCGCTTTAAACGTTTGGTGCGTGATCTATCAGAAGAGCTAAATAAAAATGTCCAATTCGTTACCAGTGGCACCGAGACCGAATTGGATAAATCAATGATCGAAAACCTCTATGATCCCATCATGCATATCTTACGCAATAGTATCGATCATGGTATCGAAAGCCCTGAAGCAAGGATAAAAGCGGGAAAGGGTGAACGAGGCTTGTTGAAAATTAATACGTATAATTCAGGAGCCAATGTGGTGATTGAGATCTCCGATGACGGCAAAGGGATGGACGTGGATGAAATCAGAAAGAAAGCTGCTCAGAAAGGTTGGCTACAAGAAAAATCCAAGCTATCCGACAAGGAGATATTGAACTTCGTATTTCGTCCTGGATTTAGTACAGCAGGATCTATTACCGATGTTTCTGGCAGAGGAGTGGGGATGGATGTGGTAAAGAAAAATATTGCTGAATTAAGGGGCGATGTGGAACTTACAAGCCATGCGGGTCAGGGAACTACGGTTACCATCATTTTGCCACTTACTTTATCGATTATTGATGGCCTTTTGGTTTATATTGGTCAGTCTCGATACATTATACCACTGGATAATGTAAAACAAGTTTATGCCTTGAGCAGGGATGAACTGAAGGCCGGCTTTAATCATGTTGTGGTAAAAGATAAGCGGCAAATTCCTTTCGTGAATCTTGCTGCTGAGTTTAATGAAAGCGAAAGCGAAAATCAACGAACCAACCTTATCATCCTCTATTATGAAGAAAAAGAGATGGCCTTTGTAATCAATGATATAGTTGGAAACTATCAGGCTGTTATTAAGCCTTTGAGTAGTTTTATCCAGCAAAAAGAAATCTTTTCCGGGGCTACTGTTCTCGGAGATGGGGAAGTAGCACTGGTTTTGGATACCAATCGTATAATTAACCAATTTATCAATGAATAAAATGGACGAAAAAGATTTAAACACAGGAAAGAACTCGTATTTGAGTTTTGTAATATCGGGCGAACTCTTTGCTATAGATGTGCATCATGTTGTTAAAATTATTGAGGTAACTAAGTTCACAAAGGTTCCACAGGTTCCTGATCATTTTAAAGGAGTTACCAATTTTAGCGGTGGTGTTTTGCCGGTAGTAGATCCGTATGTTAAATTTGGTTTTCCAACCAAAAAGGCCACCCCTAAAGAAATAGTCTTGGTATTAGATGTTCATTGGGGTGACCGGGATATCCAGACAGGTATGCTTATTGAAGAGGCTCAGGAAGTTTTTGAAGTGGGGGCCGAACAAATTATTGAATATCCTGCCGCCGGAAATAAATTTAAAGCTGATTATATTGATGGGGTAGTGGAACGTAATGGCCAGTTTATCCTTCTGCTTAATTGTAATCAACTCTTTTTTAGAGATGACCTGGAAAGTATTATTGATGCAAATGAATCAAAATAAAAATATAATGCCATGAAAGTATTAAACTTTAAAACAAAGATGATCCTCATGCTTGTAATAGTGTTGGGGTTTTTTACCAGCCTGGGGTTTGTTGGAATTAGTAACCTGGGAAAGGTGATAGAAAATTCCAACAAACTATATGAGGAAGAGGTTGTCCCCAATCACATGGTTCAAAATATGGTTTTGGATTTATTTGCGGATTTGGAGGCTCCCATTCAATCCATTGAAAAACAACCGACTATAAGTGATGATATGTTCTTTCATGTAAAGGAAAAAATGAATGAATTACAATCTAAAGCGGATCACTTTACCGAAGTTGTTGGCAAAACAAAGAAACAAAATGACTTGAGTATCCAAATAACGAACGATCTAAAGAGTTCAATAGCCAAAGCAGATGCTATTCTTTTGTTTAAAAAAGGAGGCCGTCAGCAATATAATCATATTGATGAGAAACAACTGTATGTCGAATTTGATAAAAGCTTGAACACACTCAATGAAGATGTTCGGCAAATTGTGAATGAGTTGGAAAAAAATAGTCGTGTATTGGAGAAGGAGTCTGACAATTTGTTTGTAAAAGCTGAACAACAGACTTATTTTCTGATTTTCTTCGGTTTTGTCTTGATTCTGGTTTTAATGATTCTGATGATTATGAATATCACTAAAAAGTATAAATTAGCCTATAAAATATTAGATAAACTGAGCAAGGGAAACTTGGATTTTGAAATTCAGGAGGTTTCACAGGATGAGTTGGGAATGCTTGTTGCCAAAATAGGCCAGGTGCATAAAACGCTAAAGGATATCACTTTTAAAGTCAGTACAGCCATCAACAATATTTCCATTGCCGGCCACGATTTAAGTTCTTCTTCTCAAAGTATTTCTCAGGGGGCCTCTGAACAGGCATCCTCGGTGGAGGAGGTTTCTTCGTCCATGGAACAAATGGTTTCGACGATTCATCAAAATGCGGGTAATGCCACTAAAGCGGCACAATTTTCAAAAAAGCTGGCCGATAAAACCGGACATATGGTTGAAGCTTCCTCAACAAGCAAGGAAAAGCTGGCATCTGTAGCCAAAAAAATTTCGATTATCAATGAGATTGCCTTCCAGACCAATATATTAGCTTTAAATGCTGCTGTTGAGGCTGCTCGTGCCGGTGAACACGGTAAAGGTTTTGGCGTGGTGGCTGCCGAGGTGGGGAAATTGGCAGAACGTACAAAAGAGGCTGCACATCAAATAGGTGAGCTTGTCACCACCAGCAGCGTAGTTATTGGGAGTGCGGTTGATATTATGGCAGACTCCGTACCTGAAATTAGCGAAACTTCCGATATGATCCAAAGTATTGCAATGGCTAGTGAAGAGCAACGTATGGGTGCTGATCAGATTAATGACGCTATCCAGCAGCTGAATGAAGTTACTCAGCAAAATGCAGCTACTTCAGAAGAGATTGCAACCAGTTCAGAAGAATTGTCTGCCCAGGCGGATCATCTTTTCCAAACTTTCTCTTTCTTTAAATTCGACAAAGATGAGGCGAAACAAGCGGAACCATCAAATAGAAGTGTACCTTCAATGAATAAAAAAATACCTCAGAACTCTTCAGTTAAGGGGGGAAAGAAAAGAAGTGGTGGTGTAAATATTAACTTGAGTGGTCCTGATGACCTGGATGGCGATTACGAACGCTTCTAAATAAATTCTTCTTGATATAAATAAGCAGATATGGATAAACGGATTGAACATAATTACTCCGGGTATGGAAGTTTGTCGGAAAGTGATTTTGAGCGCCTTAGCAGTTTTATCTATACTCACTTTGGCATACATTTAACTGAAAAAAAACACTATTTATTGCAGACCAGACTAGTGAAACGCTTACGTGCATTGCAGATATCTTCTTATGCCGAATATGCCGATTATGTTTTAAAAAGCGGAATTAATGGGGATGAAGCTTTCGAAATGATTGACGTGGTGTCTACCAATAAGACTGATTTTTTTCGAGAAAAAGCTCACTTTGAATATCTATCTGAAACACTCATCCCCCAATGGAGTGGGCAAAAGCTTAAGGCATGGAGTGCCGGATGCAGCAGCGGCCAGGAGGCATACTCACTATGTATGATCCTTCAGCAAGAGAAAAGCAAAGGAAGCATTTCTGATTATGAGGTACACGGAAATGATATTTCTGCCGGAATATTGGAGAAGGCCACACGAGCCGTTTATCCGTTTAAAGAGGTGACTAATATCCCGTATGAATTTCGAAAGAAGTATTTGTTGCGATCCAAGCAAAAAGAAGAACCTCAAATTCGAATTGTTCCTAATTTACGCACCAAAGCTCAATTTCATCGCATAAATTTGCTGGATGAAATATATCCGTTAGCCAAAGATTTTCAGTTGATTTTTTGCCGGAATACACTCATTTATTTTGACTCGCCAACTAAAAAGAAGATTGTTACACATTTATGTAGCCATCTGGCTATGGGGGGCTATTTAGTCATTGGTTTTTCCGAATCATTGCTAGATATGGATATGAAAGCCATGCACATGAGTCTGATTAAACCTACCATTTATCAAAAAATTTGAAAGCTATGAAAGAACTCAGTAATCAGCAGTTGATAAAATTAGTGAAAGAGGGGCTTAAAAAGCTGGAAGCCTTTCAAAATGAAAATATTTCACTTCATAAGCAAGTGGAAGATCTCAACGAAAAACTAATCGAATCGGAAGCTTTAAAAAGCCATTTTATTTCAAATGTCACCAACGAAATTGTCAATCCTTTTGCATCGGTTTTGGGTCTTTCGCAAAATATCATGCACTTAAAAGGTGAAGAGCTGTCCAAGGCTCCGGACCTGGCCGCTTTAATCTATGATGAGTCCGCTTTTCTAGATTTTCAGCTGGGAAACATTTTTGCTGCTGCCCGGATAGAAGCCGGTGAGATGATTCCTGAAATCGGTCCGGTGGATGTGGAAAGGCTTTTGGAAGAAATCGTGAAGAAATTAAGTCACGAAATAGAAAAAAAGCAGCTGATAATAAAAATAGAACGCCCGTCTGGTGAAGCCTTGATCAAGAGTCAACATTTTAATACTGACCATGATAAACTGAAATTGGCACTGCTGAACTTATTTAGTAACGCGGTGAAATTTTCAGCCGAAAATAGTCAAATTATAGTTGCATTCAACCTAGAAAATGATCAGCTGGTATTGACGATTACCGATGAAGGAATTGGAATGAGTGATAAAGAATTGAAACGCATCTTCGATCGTTTTCATCGGCTGAATAGAACCATCAATTCCGTAAACCCGGGAAATGGACTGGGCTTGGCGGTAGTGGAGGGCTTATTGTATGTGCTCAATGCACAGATCGAAATAAAAAGCGCATCAGGAAAAGGCACCCAAATCGTGGTTTTCGTTCCTGAAATAAGCCAGGCACAAGCTTCGGTGGACGAAGATGGATTATTTAATGAGGAGGATGAAGAACTATTTTAGTGAGAAACATGCAGGACTACCAAGCATATTACCTGTATCCGGCCAATTTATTTGTCGATAGCCGACCCTATCTCATTACCACTGTTTTGGGTTCCTGCGTGGCAGTATGCCTATATGATACGCACCGTCATATTGGTGGGATGAACCATTTTATGCTCCCATTATGGAATGGAGAAGGACTGGCTTCTCCTAAATATGGAAATGTTGCCATGAAACACCTGGTAAATAAAATGCAGGAACAGGGAAGCCATCAAAGAAATTTGGTTGCTAAAGTTTTTGGGGGAGCCGCTGTACTTGATTTGGAAAATAATCTTTTTTCCATTGGACTACGAAATATACAGGTGGCTGAACAGGAGTTAATTCGTCTGGATATAAAAATACTTGCTTCCAGTACGGGCGGTACTTATGGAAGAAAGATTATATTTGATACTTATTCAGGAGAAGTTCGTCAGAAATACATTAAAAAAACTAATAAAATTAATGGAGAGAACCGCTAAGGTCCCTTAAGTTAGCCTGACAGCTGGAAATGGGAGCAGTTTGAAAATTAGAAACAGAAAGTTTACTATTTTAGAACCAGGAATTCTTAAATGAACACACAATCAATAAAAGTACTCATAGTTGATGATTCTCCAGTGGTAACACAAATGGTTTCAAAAATCATTGCCTTCGATCCTGAGCTCGAAATAATGGATTCTGCTACCGATCCTTATGAGGCGGTCAAATTAATGAAAGCACAAAGTCCTGATGTAATCTTACTAGATATTGAAATGCCCAAAATGGATGGCTTAACTTTTTTGAAAAGAATAATGAGCCAGCATCCCATGCCTGTTGTGATTTTTTCGAGTGTTGTTGAGTCGGGTTCGAAAAATATGTTAGATGCCCTCCGCTATGGAGCGGTATCCGTGCTACAAAAGCCAAAACAATTATCAGGCAAGGCCCTCGATAATATGAAAATCCAATTTTGTGAAACCCTTAAAGGTGCTGCTGCAGCTAAAACAAGATTGAAGATCTTGCATGTGAACGCATTGGGAAGAAATGACTTGACAAAGAATACTGCCGACGTGATTTTAGCAAAGGCCAATAGCTTTCAAAGTTCTTCAATTTTTAGTAGAGATATTATTCTTATTGGGACATCTACAGGAGGGACTAATGCCATTGAATTTTTAACCAATTATCTTAGGCCACCGCTCCCTGCCATACTCGTTGTGGTGCATATGCCCGGTGACTTTACGAAGGCCTTTGCAGATCGTCTGAATATTTACTCAAAACTGCTTGTAAAAGAAGCCGAGGATGGAGAAGTGGTAAAAGATAATTGTGTGTATATTGCTAATGGTAATTATCATATGCTCCTCACTCGCCAAGGGACAGCCTACCATATTCGCCTAAATGACGGACCTTTGGTAAATAGACATAAACCTTCTGTTGATGTTTTGTTTCGGTCTGCCGCTCGTTATGTCGGCTCAAAAGCTACAGGAATAATACTTACAGGCATGGGGGATGATGGTGCCAGCGGTTTGATGGAAATGAAAGAAACAGGAGCAAGGACAATCGCACAAGATCAAAATTCATCTGTTGTTTGGGGAATGCCCAGGGCGGCTTATGAACAAGGGGCAACGCGTGAGTTGCTCTCGTTGCAACAAGTTTTGTTGGCTATTCAAATGCTTGGAAATAAATAAATGTAAATTAGCCTTTAAAATATGCAAATGGATGACACAATAATTAAAGCTAAAATTCTGGTTGTTGATGATATGCAGATTAATCTGGATTTAATGGTTGCCGTATTTGGTGATAATCCTAATTTTACGGTGGTGACCGCCCAAGATGGAAAGACAGCGATCCGTAAGGCAAAAGCCAATTACTTCGATGTAATTCTTCTGGATGTGATGATGCCTGACATGGATGGATATGAAGTTTGTAAAGTGTTGAAAAGTAATCCGACGACAAAAGAAATTCCGGTAATTTTCCTTACCGCATTAAACGATACCAAAAACATTCAAAAGGCCTTCCGAAGTGGAGCGGTAGATTATGTTTCGAAGCCATTTAGCAGGGAAGAACTTTATGAGCGGGTGAAACTGCACATTAAGCTAAAAAGAACCAATGAAGAGCTGATGAAGGCACGTAAGGATGCGGTAGCTGCTGTGGAAGCAAAATCTATCTTTCTGGCTAATATGTCCCATGAAATCCGCACCCCTTTGAATGGTATCATAGGCATGGTGGATATTCTTAAGCATACAAAGCTGCAAGATGAGCAGCTTGAATATTTGTCAATTATTGAGACTTCAGGCGAAAATCTGCTAACCATTATTAATGATATCCTCGATTTTTCGAAAATTGAAGCCGGAAGGATAGAACTGGAACAGATTCCGATGAAATTGGATCAGGAATTGAGCAGGGTAGTGAGTCTGTTACAGGTAATGGCTGAGCGAAAAAAATTATCCATTAAATTTCATATTGAAGAAAACGTTCCTAATTTTTTGATTGGTGATCCTGTAAGACTGAAGCAAATTATTATTAACCTGGTAAATAATGCCATCAAATTCACTGATAAAGGAGGAGTGAGTATCCTTGTTGAGAAACAAAGGCTTGTTGATGGAAAAGCCATGCTGCTTTTTAAGGTGGTTGATACGGGTATGGGCATCTCGGAAGAAGGGCAAAAGCGTTTGTTTCAATCTTTCTCTCAAGTGGATATATCGACCACGCGTAAGTTTGGAGGAACAGGCCTTGGACTGGCCATTAGCAAGAACCTCTCTATTATGATGGGGGGCGAAATTGGTGTTAGCAGTAAAGAAGCAATAGGTTCAACCTTTTGGTTTACCGCACTTTTTGATGTGACCAATCATGAAACTTATATGAAAACTTCCGGGCATACAAAATTATCTGATCCGGCGGTTATCAAACCTTTTCAAAAACTTAATATTCTCTTGGCTGAGGATAATAAGATTAATCAAAAAGTAGCACTTGTAAACCTTAATAGCCTTGGATATCAGGTGGATGTGGCCAATAATGGAAAAGAAGCAGTAGAAAAATTCAAACAAAACCATTATGATTTGGTATTTATGGATATTCAAATGCCTGAAATGGATGGCATAGAGGCCACAAAAGAAATGAGAGAAATAGAAAACCAACAAAATGTGATAAAAAAAATTCCTATTATTGCCATGACTGCAAATACCATGGAAGGGGATAGGGAGAAGTACTTGCAAGTTGGAATGGATGATTATGTTAGCAAGCCTTTTAAACAAGAAGAGCTTGTTGCAATATTTGATAAATATACTATCTAGGAGGATATTCGATGAAAAAATTTGACTTTAATGATAAAATTATTCTGGTGGTAGAAGACACCGAAACCAGTAGCCGTTTCTTCGAGGCCGCTTTAAGTCGTACCAATGCCCAATTGTTGTGGGCTGTGGATGGCGATGAAGCCATAGAGGTTTTCGACAAAAATGATGTCGATCTTGTGTTACTCGACTTGAACTTGTTTACTACCAGTGGATTCGATGTGTTGCGACATATCCGTGCAAAAGACAAGAATACTCCGGTTATCGTACAAACGGCCTATATACTTGCCGGAGAAGAGCAGGCAAGTTTTGATTTGGGTGCTAACGATTTTATTGCCAAGCCAATTAAGTTAAATCATTTGCTGGAAACCGTCCATAAATTTCTGGGAGTTAGGAAGGATAAAATGTAATTATACCAATTGTATTTCAAAATGCCATTAAAGCATTTTAAAATATACAATGGTAAATGCCGATATACAATCAAAGCGGCTTTAGGAGGATAACGAACTAAAGGCGCATTTTGATTGATAATCGGTATTAGTATCTTTCAACCGGTGTCCGCTACACCAGCAGGTTGTAACTCCTATTTTCTTTTAATAGCAATTAAGCCATCAATAATGTTTGAATTGTCATAAAAACAGCCAAAATAATAAATACAAGTCCCAATATTTTGTTTATTTTTTTTTCAGGCAATTTAACAGATATCCTGGAACCCAACTGTCCACCAATAAATACTACCAAAGCCAGGCCAAGTGTCAAAGACCAGTCTATTTGAGTGTTTATCAAATGACCCCCCAGCCCTGTCAATGCTGTAAAACTTACCATTAATGCAGAAGTCGCAATGGCAATTTTGGAAGGAATAGTAAACCATAGAATCATCAGGGGAACCTTTAAAACACCACCTGCTATACCGAGTAAGCCGGATAAATAGCCTGCCGTAAAGGTCACAGGGATCATATAGACCAATGGGATGCTATAGGAAACCCCATTAAATTCTCGATACCAAAACCCAAAACCCCTTTTCAAGGGTTTATTTTTTGCTTCAACCTTTTGTGCTTTTAAGGTTATTGCCGCGATAGCGAATAAAATAACTGCGAACAAAATCTTCAGGAAAACCGGATTAATTTGTACTGAAGTAAACCCGCCAATAAAAGCACCAATATCCGTAAATACCTCCATCACTACCGCTAGCTTCCAGTCAACAAGATGCGCCTTACGGTATCTTAAAAAGGCTGAAAAGCCAGTGATTGCTATTAAAAATAAGCTGATGGTTGAAGCAACATGAAAAGAGTAATGCATGAGCAGCAGCAGCGGGACATAAAATACGCCTCCCCCGATGCCAATCATGCTGGCTACAATACTGACTAGAAAAAATAGTAAAACACTTACTGCTAAAGGCATGCTATATTAATTTTTTTGACAAACAAAAGATACATTAAAACTCATTCGCTTGTACGGCCTTTTCAGTTTTATAAGTATCCCACTTTACAGGGAAGCCACGTTCTAACCAATCAGTTATGCCACCTTTCAGATTATAAATGGTATCGAATTCCTGTTCCATTAAAAAGCGACTAATATTTAGACTTCGTGAACCGCTGTTGCATCCAACAATAATCTCTTTATCCGTTGGAATTTCGCGAAACCTATTGGCAAACTCGCTTTGTGGGATCAGTATCTGCCCTTCCACATCGAAAGCTAACATTTCAATTTCTTCACCTTCGCGAATATCCATCAATATGGCACCGTTTTGGATCTTCTCGTAGGCAACAGACGGATTAACTTCTTTAACTTCCTGATTCATTCTCTTGTTCATTTTGAAAAGAAATCTATATTCATATCTGGAGATAGATCGAAGTAAAAAGGACAACAATTAGGCTTAACCAAATTGTTGAGCGATCTTATTTTTCCGCCTTAACAGAATGAATTGTTTCTTTAAATTTGGCTTGCAAATGTACAGTGGGATTATACAAATCACCCATTGTATTTAGTTATCCGGTATAACCATTTGTTATTGGCTGAGGAAAGAATATTGAATACAATCTCCAAATAGAAATTTTCAAAAGGTTCTTTTAATAATTTTGAAGATTTGCTTAACGTTATTCAATGAAATTTCAAAATCGGAATATTCCGGTGATGGATTTCTCGAATGGCACAAAATAGTGCCTTTTTCAATATCCTGCCCAATAATATCTTTGCAAAGTATGCTGTCCTGATGAACGATAATCCATCCGTAATCGTTAGTCCTGAATTTAGACTGCCAGTGTTGTTGGTCTAGTTCCATGCATAATGCCATCGAACCATCGGGGGTTGCAGATATTGTTCCGTCATCCATGCTATTGCCTTTAATTTCAAAAGCAACATAATTTCCCCTGCCAACCGTATCAACATGGAATTCCGCATTTTCAAGTGTCTCAATAAAATCACTGCTTGTGTATTCACGAACGTATTGCGCATAAGCTTGGGCAGATATTAAAGGAACCCGGATACAATATTTTCCGTTCGGAAGTTCTACAAACCGGTTGCCGTTCTTATTCTTAATATAATATTTCCGTTCCGGTTCCTCGACCGTTAGCGTCCTAATCATCTCTCCCTGTCCCGTGAGGAGCCAAGTGGCATTTATATTGCTGCTTTTTGTTAAAAAGCCAACTTGCTCAAGTGTTATTATACGCTCTCCACTTAAAAGTTTTGATACAACTTGTAAAGGTTGCCCGATAAGTTTAGCAATGGATGTATTTGTTGCATAACCTTGTTTTTTTAGTTCCTCAGCAACTAAGTTGAAACGAGCAGTAATTTCTTGTTTAAATTTTTGTTTGGCCATGTTTCCAAATTGTTTTTACACAAGGAGATTTCTTATATAAGTTCGCTGACGTATAAAAATTCCACATAAAAATGTACAAATTGTTTGACTATTTCCAAATTGTTTGTACATTTGCAATGAATACAATCAATAAACAAACATACAAAAAAATGGAAACAATTCAAGAAACTAAAAAGCCCATCACGGCTATTCTCAAAAAAATGAATGTTGGCGACCGCGAACAGTGGCCCCGGCAGAGGGCACGGACATTGCGTGTGACCATCGGTAACCTGCAGCTCGAAACAAACCTGAAATTTCGCACGTACAGAGACGGAGATTTCATAGTAGTAACCCGAATACTATAATCATGAACGTCGAACAAAAAAACCTCATTCTCATTTCGGGAGACAGCCCCGATGCCTTTGTCGAGATTACGATCCAGCGGCTCCTGAAAAAAATTGCCGGATTCTCAGGAGAGTATTTGTGTGGGGTACTATAATTCTTTTTATATTATGAGATATTTTGAATATTCTGAATTTGATAGCCCTGATGATCCTGGTAGTGGCAGGAAAGAGAAAGCTGTATTCCTTCATAAGTTGGAACATGCCAGGGAGCTTGCAAAGACACCTTTCAAAATTATATCGGGTTATCGGACGGTTGAGCATAATACTAGTATAGGAGGAAGCCCCACTAGTTCACACCTTATCGGATTTGCAGCGGATATTGTATGTGATAATTCAGAAGCGAGAGAGAAGATATTATCGTCATTAATTTGGGCGGGATTTCAAAGGATTGGAATTGCAAAAGATTTTATTCACGTTGATTGCGACCCGAGAAAGAAAAATTACATTTGGTTGTACTAATATAAAGCCTTGAAACAATTAAGTATCAAGGCTTTAAATTGTCGGAGTGGCAGGACTCGAACCTGCGACCACTTGCACCCCATGCAAGCATGCTAGCCAACTGCACCACACCCCGGTATTTTTAAGAACACTTTAATCTTACTCCTGAAACAGTCGAAGCTGCGACCATCCCGTACACTCCGTGTCGGGACATGCTAGCCAAAGCACTACAGCCCGGATTAGCAGGCTGCAAAATTAATAAAAATTCTTTCTTGCCAAATTCTTTTTAGTTTTTATTTGTGAGCATCCCCATGATGGAAGAACGCTTGGCGCGTAAAAGGCAAATTTCATGAAATGTAAAAAACCAAACCTCTTTTCACAACAAAACTGTAGAAATCCAAACCTCTTTTTACAATAAAACTGTAAAAAACCAAACATCTTTTGTATATTTGCTTGATTTTAAAGCATAAGACAATGAAACGGGCAATAATGGATTTTTTTCTTTTGTGGAAAAATAGTTTAAACAGGAAACCGCTCATCGTAAGGGGTGCAAGACAGGTGGGCAAAACCTATGCTATTGAAGAATTTGGGAAAGATTACTTTGATGCTTTTGTTAAAATCAATTTTGAAGAAACCCCTGAGCTGAAAGACGTTTTCAAAACCAATGATGTAGCAGAAATCATACAATCCATTGAACTTTTCTCAGGAACAAAATTAACAGGTGAAAAAGCGTTGTTATTTCTTGATGAAATTCAGGCTTGTCCCGAAGCAATCACCACACTTCGTTATTTTTTCGAGAGAATACCCGGATTGCATGTTATTTCAGCCGGTTCCCTATTGGATCATTTGCTGAATAAACTACCCTATTCCATGCCGGTTGGGCGGGTGGAATTTGCTTATATGTATCCCATGAATTTCAACGAGTTTCTAATGGCTTTGGGTGAAATGCAACTGGTCGATTATCTGAATGACTTTTCTTTTCAAACAAAAATAAGCACGCTTGTGCACAATAAGTTATTAAAGCTTGTCCGATTGTATTATTTCATCGGTGGTATGCCGGAAGCGGTTAACATCTACCATCAAACCCAAAGCCTACAAGATGTTGAGAGGGTTCACGAAAGTGTTTTAAAGTCGTTGGAATTCGATTTTGGTAAATACGGCACAAGAAACCAGCAAGAGTTGTTGGTTAAACTTTTACGGTATATCCCCAAAGGAATTGGCAGAAAATTTAAATATGTAAATGTTGATCCGGCTATTCGTTCCGATACGATGAAGGAAGCGTTGCAGCTTTTGGTAAAAAGCAGAATAGTTTGCCTGATAAAAAGTTCCACCGCAGAAACCCCGCCTTTGGAATATGGTGTAAACGACAAGGTATTCAAACCCCTGTTTTTAGATATCGGATTGGCCAATCATCTGCTAAATTTACGCCTTTTGGATATTGACAAGTTGATTACTACTGACGAAGGAAGTCTTGCCGAACAGTTTGTGGGACAGCAATTATTAGCCATGAAACCCTATTACGTGGACAAGCATCTCTATTATTGGAATCGTGAGAAACGAAATTCAGAAGCTGAAATTGATTATTTGACTGAAATAAATAATGATATTATCCCTGTTGAGGTAAAAGCAGGGAAAAGTGGCACCATGAAATCGCTGCATATCTTTATGGCTGAAAAAAAGAAAAAAGCCGCCCTGCGGGTGAATGCCGATATCCCTTCATCAATACAAATTGAAACTTCAGTAATGGCTAACAAAGAAACCAAACGGGTAAATTATCGTTTGCTGTCCATTCCTTTTTACCTGATGAATGAAATAGTACTTGCTAAGAGTTTAATGAAATAGGATCATGACCGGATTGTTTGGTGAGGCAATAAGATATGACCGGATTATACAATTCCCAAGACCTTTTCAAACACCCCTTTTTGTCACCCTGAGTGAAGCGAAGCTTGCCTGATGACAGTCAGGGGTTTCGTAAGTAGTTGTATATCACTAATTATTTTATTCCCAGTCAGGTAAAATGCATTTTCTACTCCGGTTTTTAAGCAGTTTCTGGAAATGGTTTAAGCTCTCCCTCATGACCTTTGAATTTTCTTCATGACAGGTCAAACATGCTCCCACAACAAGAATTTTCTTCTGTTCGGCTACATCAAAGGGAAACACATTTTTTCGCGTGGAAACCATGCCTTGGCGATCTTGAAGAAATCCTGTCCAGGCATCTTCGGGTAAGCCATCATGCGTGTTGTTTTCATAGAGTGGAACGAAGATCCACTTCCCTTTTCCGTTTAATACATGATAACTTAGTTTTCCTTCCCCGTAGCCCAATGCCACGGGATTGTTGTGGCAACTTTTGCAGGAACGGCCTTTGGCTGAAGTAGTGTGTGGCGCAACAGGTGCAAACAAGCGGTGAAAGATTAGCGAATCATGCGCTTTTTTGGTGTAAGAGGCTAAGTTAATACTTAACACCATCCCCGGAATCACAGGAATGATTTCTTGTCCGTTTTTTGAAGTCCTTATCCCAAGGGCAGGTAGTTTTGCTGTATAAGTTCCGGTAAATTCCACCCAGCTCCCTTTCTTTTCTTTGTTTTTAAGCATATCGTAACCTACTTCTTCCGGGTCATAAGCATTGTGGCAACCGATACAACTTGGTGCCCAGGCACTGTGACAGCTTGAACAAGAAAGTTCCTGATGGGCTTTGTCCCGGTTGCAAACTTTTGCAGGAGCTTTCAAAACAAACCGCTTTTTGCCATTTTTGGTGATGAGGAAAGTCGAATCATGTTGTACAAACGTGTTTATGAGGGCATGTGCATGTTTGTGGGTAGTAAGAAATTTTTTGCCTGTGATGCTGCCAAAGCGTAAAGCAGCAATCACAGCAGACTCGTTGTCCAAATCTGCTGCTTTGGTAAGCCGTGGTTTCCCGTCGAAATGACAATCTTCGCATTGGACATCTTGCTGGTTTTCTTCATGGGCATAATGTTTCCCATCACCCATGAGTTCGTATGAACTGTGGCAGTCGATACATTCCAAACCTAATTTATGGTGAATATCTTCTTTGACAAATTTAAATACCCGGCTGTTTTCCACAAGTCGGTAATTTGAGCTGTCCGGTTTTTCTTTTGCATTGAGCACGGTTTCACTCCATCCTTCGTAATTGGTGGAGATTCTTCCTGAACGGCTGTGGCAGCCAAAGCAATGATTATCGCTTACCTTCAAACTTAGGCTGGGGTGTATTTGTAAATAAGAGGTGTCCGCAGTATTGGTTTGATGGTTCTTTAAGGCTTTTTCTGCCTTCGGACTGTAATTTAGATGACAAGCCAGACAACCACCGCCTCTACTACTTTCGGTAATGGGGCCGTAATCATTCTTAGGGTTTCCCAAATGGCAACGAACGCACAGGCTTTTTAAATGTTCGTCAGCTGCCGAGTGCCCCAAATGATGAACATCCGTTAAAATATCGGGATTGTCCTGTTCTCCAAAAACGAAACGATCCACGCTGATCATCCCACTTAAATTGGCCATTAAAGAAGACGGCGCCCTTTGGGTAATGTCTGGATGGCATTGGGTCGTGCCGCAACTTTGACTGGCATCATCAAGATTGCCCGGAATCAAAATCATATTCTTATGTGCCTGATCTATTACCGTCGCAAAAGGATTGCCGCCGTGGCATGAAAAACACCCGATGGTTTTCGGTTTGTGTGATTGTACGAATCCATGTGAATGATCATGACAAATTAGACAACTTTCTTTTCTTCCCAACACGGTAGGAGATTTTAATAATTGATTTTTGGTGAAATCCGGAAAGAAATTAACCTGCTCGGTTTTGAAATTTGATCCGACACTATACCCGTAGTCTTTTTGACCAGGAAAAACCCATTGCCAGTTTTCGCCCCTGAAAAACAGCCCCGTCAAGGTCAGGATGAAATAGATTCCGGTCAGTACCAGCAAGGTTCTTTTGCTGAAGAACATCGGTTTTTTATCTCCAACATTGACCACATAAATTAGTACCAACAGCATGAAAATGAGAAGTAACGACCACTCGGGATGACTGAGCCAGTGCAGAATTTCCTGAAATCCCACAAAGTACCACGGGCCTTTTACACTTGGGTTTAAGTTGTCGTGCAGGGGAGCCGACCATATGTAACTCAAAACAACCAATACAAGAAATGTAATGATGAAATCGCCCGCTTTTGGCCAGAATTTTTTGCTGTGTTCCACAATGATCACTGCAATGAAAATCGTAAAGGTGGCAATATGGTGAACATAGATCAGCTGATAACTTCCTTCTTTTCCCAATAAGGAAAAAGCAACGAGTTTCCCGATAATGGGAATTCGCTCGGCAAGTGTGTACAGAATTTGCCTTGCCTGAATGCTGTCTGCATCTCCTTTGAGTAAAAAGCCCGTAAGCATCGCAAGAAAAATGATGAGAACCCCAAGGCTAAGGCGGAATGCCAATCCCTTCTTCAAACCCAGCTGACTTTTTTTATGATAATGATCGTAAAGATGAAGCAGGCTGAAAATCAGGAAAAACTGGGAGCTCCAGTAGTGAATGTTACGAATAAGCGAGGCCCAGGGGTTCATGACCACCATATCGCTGATGTTGCTGTAGGGATTCTGTACATTAAAAGGAATAGCGAGTAAAATCCCCGAAAGGATGACATAAGAAAACAGCGCCAGTGCCAGCGCTCCGTAAGTGGTTTTAATATTAAAATGCCATCTGAATGCTTTCACCGGTTCAGGATTTTATGTATATGAAATTATCTAAAAATCAGCCAATAAATAGCTTTTTAATTGACCTACCCCTTCGCCCCTTCCAAAAGGGGAATTGTGGAATTTATTGACTGATTTTTGTAATTTTATCCAGCATTCAAAAAAATGATTTCTATTAATCCCCTCATACGGAGGGGCAGGGGTGGGTTGATATAAAGATTTAATCATTTTTTTGAATTACATTATTTTAACCTTGAACAACTTCAATGTGGGTTTCATCCGCGGAAAGGGTAGAAGTTAATTTTTCCAGCGGTTTATAGGCCGGACCTTTCACAGCTTCTCCTTCAAGATTATATTGCGAGCCATGGCAGGGGCAAACCATCCGCCCATTTTCTTCCTTATTAATAACGCATCCCAAATGGGTACAATGGGAGGAAAAGACTGTGGTTTTGTCTTTATTGTTCACCACGATAAATTCTTTAAAAAAAGCCACCACTTTATGTTTATTGAAAGGCAGTTCATACACCAATGGTTTTGAAATGCTTTCGCTGAAAAGTGTAAGTTTTTCCCATAGAAATGCCATGGAAAGCCCTATTCCTACAGCCCCCAATTGAAGAAACCTTCTTCTGTTGTGCTTTTCCATGTGCGGCGATAAATATTTGTGGCAAAAGTACAAAAATGGAAGTTTATAAAAGGATAGTTACAGGTCTTGACGGAGCGAAATACTTTCAAAAAGCTAATTTAGAAGGTTTTTAGCTTTATTTCATCCATCAAAAAACAGGATTGATTGGGTCATCATTTTAGGATTGGTTCACCCGCTTTGACTGATTTTTTGCAACCGTTTTAAATCTAATATTTCAAATTCCTTTCCGCTGACGCGAATAGTTTTCACTTCAACAAGGTCTTTTATGGCGCGGGTAATACTTTCGCGGGTGGTGCAAATCAGGGCGGCCATGTCGCTACGGGTAAGAGGAATATTAAAGGTTAGGGCATGATCATTGATCTCTTCCGAAAAAAATAGAATGATATCGGCCATGCGGCCGTTTATTTGCTTTTGATGGATGTTTACGAAACGGTCAAAATAGGTTAATTCTTCACGGCAAAGAAACAAAAGTAATTCATTGGCAAATTGTGTGTTTCGGCTGATTAATTCCTTAAACGACAAATTATCGATAAAACAAACCACGCATTGTTCCAAAGCCGTCACTGAAAATTGGTTAACTTTTTCAAACAATACGGTTTGAAGTCCTATATAATTTCCGTGCTGAACAATTTTTAGAATTTGGTCAATGCCTTTTACCCCTTTTTTGCTTACCATGGCCAAGCCGGATTTTAGGTAGGCAATATGTGATGATAAAATTCCTTCTTTGATAATCTTTTCTCTGGGGTTAAAGGTTGTTTCAGCACAACTTTCCATCAAAATATTTAATTCTTGCGCATTGAGTGTATCCGCTGCTTTGGAGCGGATCACACAAGTGTTACAATCTTGCATAGGACAAAGTTAATCAATAAAACAGGCCGATTCCAGGATTTATGTGATATGTATCAATAATATTCGAGAGAATAGTCAAAAAAAAAAGGCCGATAAAGATGTAAGCGAATCAATCGTATTTCACAATCCAATATGCTAATAATCATTAATTTATATCATATTTTCCGTACTAAATATCGTAAATTTACATAAAAATAAATAAAGTTATGGAAACAAGATTAAAAATTGTAGTAAGCGAAGTTTTACTTTTCTCCTTAATTGGATTTGTTATCTATTTATTGGCTATAATGGCCGGTTTTGTGGGATATCACCTTGGAATTACGAATGTGATGTTCGACCAAGTCCTTTTAGTTTTGGTTCTTTCAGGTCTGGTAGTTTTTGGAGCTTGTTCCTATTTGACCTGTTTTAAAAGAAGCCACTGAATAGTTAGAACGAATAAGAAAACCTTTCTTCTTATTGATACTCCGTCCGCGGCGGGGTAGTTCATTTGACTTCCTTAAACTCAAAACAAAGTCGAAGTTAGTCTTCTATCCTTTTTCACTGATTTTAACCAACATCGGTTTATTCAGAATTCGAGCCTTTTTACCATTGATTTGAATAATCTTTTCTCTTGCTAAGGCATTCAGAAGACGGCTCACAGTTTCGCGACTGGTGGATGCCAATTGGGCTATTTCATTGCGCGTTAGTGGCATGTTAAAATCATTTGATTTGAAGATTTCATCGGAAAGGTAAAGCAAATGAGTAGCCAGCCGCCCGAAGATTTGTTTTTGAACCAGGTTTACACATCGATCAAATTGATTCAATTCATTTTTACAGAGCTCAACAATAATCTGGTAGGAGAAATCAGGATTTGTTCTGAGCAATCCTTTAAATACGTTAATGTCAATGAAGCATGCCTGTGTTGATTCCAATGCTATGGCCGAATAATGATTGATTTTGTCGCCCATAGTGGTCGGTAAGCCAAGATAACAGGGAGCTTTCTTAAGCCTTAAAATTTGAGTTGCCCGGGGTCCGTCAATCATCAGCTTTACTAAGCCTGTTTGGATATAAATAATATTAGAAGACAAAGCATTTTGTTTGAAAATAGTTTCTCCTTTTTTAAAACCCCCATGCACGCAGCTTTGATCTTGGATAATTAGTTCGTTATCAAGAAGATTACTTGCTGCTTTCGATTTTAAAAGACAAGTTGAACAGTTGCTCAGGTTCATTTTGAATTTTTTTTCAAAGATAATAGAAACAGTGATGCAGATCACGCCTATAAGAAAGCAAGCTCACAGCCATTTGCTTGGCTGGTAAAGGCAGTCATCGTAATTTTGTCCTGTTAAAAAAATAACAAACTTAACTTAAAAAGGAAGAAAAAATGGCAAACAAAAAATTAACCTTAGCACTGTTTTCCGGCAGTGTTGACAAATTAACCGCCGCCGGTGTAATCCTTGGAGGTGCCGCCGCCGAAGACATGGATGTTGAAATCTATGTATTGCTGCAAGCTGCGTTTGCTTTTAAAAAAGAAAATGCAATGACAAATGAACGCGTGGCAGAAATCACCGATAAACAAGATGATTTTCTTGCATCGCTTAAACGTTTAGGAACACCACACTGGACAGAAGCTTTCAAAACGGCAAAAGAGATGACCAATGTAAAAATTCATATTTGCGGCTTTGCAGGCAAGGTATGGCGTGGTGAAAAATTAGATGATTTTATCGACCTCGCAGATGACATTTGCGGTATTGGAGAATACATGACTTCCGCTGAAGAAGCTGATATTAATCTATTTATTTAATAATAATAAACAATTTAAAATATTAAAATTATGAATGCAGAAGAATTAGTTCAAGTGAAAGCCGACAAATCGGTTGATGCCCGCGGTACATCCTGCCCGGGACCCTTGTTGGCAGCAAAAAAGGCCATTGGTCAGATTGAAACAGGACAAATAATGGAAGTTTTGTCAGCCGATGAAGGTACAAGGCGTGATATTCCAAAATGGTGTACTAAAAAAGGTTACGAATACCTTGGAACCATTGAAGAGTCAGGTTTTTTTAAAATCTTTCTAAAAAAATAAACATGGCAGGTGGAAAAGTTAATGATGGCCCTAAGATCCTGGTTTTTTCAACTGAGAAGATATCTGATCCGGCTATTGACATGGCGGGCTTATTGAAATTACATTATCCGCCCACCGTTTACACCATTCCAATACCCTGTTCAAGTGCTGTGAAACCCCGCTGGATTTTGCATGCTCTTGAACAGGGTTTTGATGGAGTGTTCATCGCTGCTGACGGCACCGATTGTCCCTATGGGGAATCCTGTACGGAAAAAACAGGTCAATTGATGAGCGACACTCAGCAAATGATGAAAGACAAAAATATGGATCCTGCCCGGCTGAAAATGGCTGCTATTTGTTCTGTTTGTAGCGAAGCTTTTGTGAAGCATGTTAAAAGTTTTATGGAATATCTTGTTAAACCGAAACCCTGATAAGCATGGAAGAAGCTGGTAAAATACTGGAATTTGATGTGCTCGTGGTGGGAGGGGGCATCGCCGGCGGAGAGTCCGCACTGAACCTTGCCAACCTTGGTTATCAGGTTTTGCTGGTGGAGAAAGAACTCTCCATTGGCGGCAAAATGATTTTGCTCAGCAAAGTGTTCCCGACCCTAGACTGCGCCGCCTGTATTACAACACCGAAAGTATCGGAAATTGCCCGGCATCCGAATATCACCATTTTTACCGGCGCGGAAGCAAAAAAGATCACCAAGCTGGGGGAACACCGTTTTGAAATGGTGGTATTGCAAAAGCCGCGCTACGTGAATGTGGCAGACTGTACCGGTTGTCAATTGTGTGAGCAGGCTTGCCCGGTGAGTGTTTCGGATGAATACCAATTCGGACTGGTAGGTCGAAAAGCGGCTTACATTCCCTTTAGTATTGCAAGCCCGCGTGCTGCTGCCATCGACATTGAAAACTGTACACTCTGTGGTGCCTGCGAACGGATCTGTCCTACAAATTGTATTGATTTTACCCAAATCGACGAAGAATTTTTAGTGAAAATAAAATCGGTTGTAGTAGCCACAGGATTTAAATTGTTCGACCCGGTGAAAATCCCACGTTACGGATATGATAAATTTAACAATGTGATTACTTCCATGCAAATGGAACGTGAATTGGCGCCTACCCGTCCTTTTAATACCATTTTACGCCCCGGTGATGGTAAAATGCCTGACAACATTGCCTATGTATTGTGCACCGGATCGCGAGACAAATCTGTGGGCAACCCTATTTGTTCGCAAGTCTGCTGTATGTATTCTATCAAACAAGCTCAATTGCTCATGGGGGCTTTACCCATGGCCGATATTACCATTTACTATTTGCACATCAGGGCATTTGGCAAGGGCTTTAACGAATTTTATGCCCAGGCGCAGGACATGGGGGTTGAATTCATCAAAGGAAAAGTCGGTAAAATTACCGAAAACGAAAATGGTAACCTGATTTTGCGTTATGAAGACATTGAAGCAGGAACGGTGAAAGAAACCGAACACGACATGGTGGTGCTTTCTGTTGGAATTTTGCCCAACCAGGGTATTTCCGATGTTTTTGATAACGAAAAACTTAAACTCGACCCATTTCATTTTGTCGATCAATCGGATATTCTGGCAAGTCCTGCCAAAACAAGCATAGATGGTGTGTTTGTAGCAGGCACCGCTTCCGGGCCTATGGATATACCGGATTCTATTTTGTCAGGAGGAGCAGCCTCTGCTGAAACAACGAGCTATTTAAGGAGGGAATTGTTATGAATAAGAAAATAGGCGTATATGTCTGTCATTGTGGGGGCAATATTTCCGATTACGTGGATGTAGAACGGGTGCGAAAGGCTGTTGAAGGTGATGAGGGTGTATTCCTTGCTAAAACAACAATGTTTGCCTGTGCCGATTCCAATCAAAAGGAAATGGTGAACGATATTAAGGATCAGCAGCTTGATGGGGTGGTGGTCGCTTCCTGTTCCCCTAAGCTGCACCTCCTCACTTTTCGGGCCGTTTCCGAAAGAGCGGGCTTAAATAAATACAATTATGTTCACGCCAATATCCGCGAACAAGTTTCCTGGGCGCATTCTGATAATAAAGAGGGAGCCACGGAAAAAGCCATTCTCATAGTAAAAGCAGCTATTGCCAAAGTAAGAAATACTGAAGCCTTAGACCCGATAAAAGTTAAATCAACCAAGGCCGTTGCTGTTATCGGAGCCGGAGTGGCCGGGATGCGTGCTGCCATTGAGTTAGCCGAAGCAGGTTCGGAGGTTTTCCTTATTGAAAGAGAGTTTTTTGTTGGAGGGCGTGTCGCGCAATGGGATACCCTTTGGTCTACGGATGAAACCGGTAAAGAATTGGTAACCAGGTTGTATGATAAAGTTATGAAACTTCCGAACGTTACGCTTTTTACGGGTGCCGAGCTGGTTGAAAACAAGGGAAGTGTAGGAAATTTTATTCTAAAAGTTAAGATTTCTCCGAGGTACTTCAATCTTCGATGCAATAAAGAAGAATTGCAAAAGGCTATTGAGGTTTGCCCAGTTGAAGTGTCTGATAAATTTAATTTTAACATCAGCACCCGAAAAGCAGTTTACTGCAATTATCCCAGTGAATACCCACGTCTTCCTGTCATAGACATAGAAAACTGTACCCGGTGCGGGGAATGCGAAAAGGTCTGCAAAAGCATTGATTTCAGTCAAAAGACAGAATTTCTGAACCTGAAAGTTGGCTCCATCTTGCTTGCCACAGGATTTGATCCTTACGAGCCTAAAAAGGGAGAGTTTGGTTATGGTAAAATTGAAAATGTGGTCACTTTACCCCAATTTCAAAGGATTTTCCATTATAGTGGAGACCGGCTTACTTACAAGGGAAAAGAAATAAAGAATATCGCATATATTTATTGTGTGGGTAGCCGCCAGTTAAATGGGGAAAATAAATATTGTTCGCGCTATTGTTGCACTACCAATATCCACACTGCTATAACGGTCAAGAAAAAATATAAAAACGTACATAACTTTCATTTTAACCGAGGGATCAGAACTTACGGAAAAGCGGAAATATTGTATGATGAATCATCCCGTCTTGGGGATATTTACCTGCAATCTTTCGAAGATAATCCGCCCACTGTAGAAAAAGTTGGGGGACAAACCATTGTGAAAATCAATGACATTCTAACTTCTAAAAAAGAACTGGAAGTGCCTGCAGATTTAGTTGTCCTGGTTACCGGTATGGAGCCTAGAAAAGATAATTCCATTGGTAATTTGTTGAAAGTTCCAAAAGGCAGGGATAAATTCTTTAACGAAATCCACATGAAATTACGTCCGGTGGAGACTGTTATTGATGGCGTTACTATTGCCGGAACCAGTCAGGGGCCAAAAAATATTATGGAATCCATGAATTCGGCATTGGCCGCGGCCACAAAATCTTTCACTTTAGTTGCTTCTGGTGAACTTGCTCTGGAGCCTACTGTTGCTACAGTTGATGAATCCGCCTGTGAATGGTGTGGCAAATGTGATGAAGCCTGCCCATATAGCGCTTTTGAAAAGACTGAAATAGATGGAAAATTTATTGCAAAAGTGAATTCATCAGTTTGTAAAGGCTGTGGCATGTGTTTACCTACCTGTCCGGTCAATGCACTCAATCTCATTGGTCTAACTGATGTGGATGTGGAAAGTATGATTGACGCTTTGATACCCAATGCCAAATAACAAAGCACAATGATCAAAAAACAAATAAATACCAATCCCCATTATCAAAATTCCAAACAGTTGGAATTTGAAAGTTTAGAAAATTGGGAATTATTTGAGATTTGGAAAGTGGAGTTTGGAAATTTAGGAAATATTTAAATGCGGGAAAGTGGTTATACCCTAACGCAAATGAATAGACCAAAATATTAAATATTATATTATGGAAATTGAAAAAGGTAAAACGGCAAAATTTCTGAAAGAAACACGACCGATTCCAAAAGAAGTAACCGAGCAGTTGAAGTATTTTACGAAGTCAAAAAAAGAGTTGCTTAATACTTTAAAAGAGGGTGATAAAACGATTCCTCAACTTGCATCAGCGTTAGGCTTACCCCCGAATGAAGTCATGTTTCAATTGATGAGTTTGCTCAAATATGGTTTTGTGGAAACAGGTGAAATAGATGATAATGACGAGTATTTTTATTATAAAATAAAGAGTAATGGCAAGGATAAATCCTGAATTTACAGATAAATTAAAAAAATACGGGGCGTTTGATCCCAATGCCTGCTACAACTGCGGAAATTGTACAGCAGTTTGTACCTTGTCTGATGAGAATAATTCATTTCCAAGAAAAATGGTACGCTATAGTGTACTGGGACTGGAAGGCGAAATACAAGCTTCGCTTGATCCCTGGCTTTGCTATTATTGTGGCGAATGCAGCACTACTTGCCCGAGAGAAGCTGATCCGGGTGAACTTATGATGTCGCTTCGCCGCTGGCTTAACGCTAAATACGACTGGACCGGTTTATCGGGTTTGCTTTATAAATCGTTAACCGCAACAATTACAGCTTTTGTTCTATTGGCTGCGGCAGTAATTTGGTTTGGCGCTTCCGAGAAATTTGATCTTCATGCCATCATGCATTATGGTCATTTTTTTGAGTTGGGTGCTATTTCTTTTGTCTTTGCTGTGATTTTGCTTCCTAACATCATTCATATGTGGTGGCTAACAGTATATAAGACTAAAATTAAAACCCCACTTTCAATCTATTTTAAAGCCCTGGGTGAACTTTTGATTCACATGTTTACTCAAAAACGCACCTTGGGTTGTGATGACAATCAGTTTCGCTGGTTCGAACATTTTATCCTCGTGTTGGGATACTTAAGCTTGTTATTTACTACCGTGTTCCTTGATTGGTTTTCCACACAAAGTATGTTTATCATCGTATTGGGGTATGTTGAAAGTGTTGTGATTTTTGTGGTTACTTTTGATTTTGTCAGGCGTCGGATTCAGAAAGATAAAGAGATCAGTAAACACTCGCAACCCAGCGACTGGTTTTTTGTTATATGGTTGTTTCTTATGGGTTTAACGGCCTTTATAGTACGACTGTTTATAGACCTCGATTTGCTCGAAGACAACGTTTGGATTTATATTGTTCAGCTTATTGTATTGGTTCAATGGGCTCTGATTATTGTTCCCTTTGGAAAATGGACTCACTTTTTGTATCGTTCATTTGCTATGTATTTTCATGAAATTATACAGCCGGCTTGAGAACCAGCTGTTATACCAATTGTATTTTAAAATGCTTTACTGGCATTTTAAAATATACAATGGTAAATGCCGATATACAATCAAAGCGGCTTAAGGAGGATAACGAACTAAAGGCGCATTTTGATTGATAATCGGTATTATTTGGTTCGTGAAACCCAGCATCAGGAAAGTGCCGGTTTTTTGTTGGTTTTTTAAGTCGTAATCAGATGATACGGAAGCACTATCTTAAATTGCCTTATTTCTGATTCCTTCCTTCATTTTTATTTTTTTTGACAAAAACATGAGAAATAATGGTTCAAATGAACAATAGTTCATTATCTTTGTAGTGAACTATTGATTAATAAAACATGAGTCCAAGAATTAAAGTACTACGAAAAGTTTTAAGCCCCCCTTTAATCAAGGGATTTAAGCCTTATGGCACCGAATCGGGCAAGCAAAATTTTGAGCTTGTAAATTTATTATATGAGGAATATGAAGCCCTTCGTTTGTGTGATTACGACATGGCCAACCATTATAAGGCATCTGTTATGATGGGTGTTTCCAGACCAACATTTACAAGAATATATGCTTCTGCTCTTCAAAAAATTGCTAAAGCTTTTGTAGAAGGCAGGCAAATTGCCATTGATGGTGGTAAAGTTTATTTTGACAGCGATTGGTATCATTGCAAAAAATGCAAGTGTTATTTTAATAATCCAGAGAAGGAAAAAACAGTAGAGAATTGTCCGCTATGTGGAAGTCAACGTGTTGCTAAATTTGATTATGAAAATACCAATAAAGAAGCTGATGATAAAAACGGTAAAGATTTATGCATATGTCCCCACTGTGGATTTGAGCAAGAACATCAATACGGGCAGCCATGTAGCAAACAAATCTGTCCTCAATGCAAGAGTTTAATGAAAAGAAAGGAACGTTCTAATTGTAGAAATTTTAAAAATCAATGATATGAAAGTTGCCATTACATCAACAGGGAATACTTTAGAATCATCTATTGACCAGCGATTTAGTCGCTGCGCTTTCTTTGTGGTTTACGACACAGAAAGCAAAGCAATTGAATTTATTCCAAACCCCAATAAAGATGCAGAAGAAGGTGCTGGCCCTGCATCAGTACAATTAGTTGCATCTCGTAATGTGAATAAAATAGTTTCAGGGGAATTTGGGGTGAAAATAAAATCCTTGCTTGATAGTTTGAAAATCCAAATGATTGTACTTAAAGAATCCGGGAAAACAATTAAGCAAATTATAGATATGTTAAATCATTAAAAAATAAGGTCATGCCAAAACTTGATGGAACAGGTCCTGAAGGAGAAGGTTCTCAAACAGGACGTAAATTAGGAAAATGCAGCAGTGCGAGCGACAATGAAAAACTAGAAAAACTCGGCAAGGGAATGGGAAAAAAAAGAAATTCCCGTGGAGAGTTTGGTGACGGAAGACGCCTTAAAAGTGGATTAAAATAGAATTAATCAATCAAAAAGGAGGTCAATATGTCTGAATTTAATCAAACACATCCAGTTGGGCAAGGCTCAATGACTGGAAGAAGAATGGGTAGAGGTAATCCTTCTGCCGATGATGAAATTAAAAGGGCCCTGGCGGGTTTGATAGCTGTTGTGATCATCGCTGTAACTGAAAGGGCTTGGAATTGGATAAAAGAAAAGCGCTTGAAAAAGACTTGAAATAGTATTAACAAACTTAAAAGGAGGTTATTATGCCAGGATTTAATCAAAAAGGTCCGATGGGACAAGGCCCTATGACGGATCGCGGAATGGGGCGCTGCACTAATTTCGGTGCAAATCTCAAAAATCAAGCTTCTGAAGCAAAAGAAAACTCCAACGAAAATCTTCCTGAAAACTTTCATGGACGTGGTTTTGGTTTTGGACGTGGAAGAGGTTTCGGTATGGGGCGGCAAAATCGTTTCAGAGACAGCTTTTAAAATTATTATAACGAGGGGTTAAACTAACCTCTCGTTATTCTTATTGTATTTGCTATAATGTTTAAAATAAAATGATATAATCATGGAGACAAAGAAGGGTTAATATGTTACGATTGGTTTTCTGTTCCAAACCAATTAGCAAAGAAGATGTAAATAACCAATTTTAAAAAAGTAAGATGTTGAAAAAAAGAATCGCAATTCCTTTAGAAGGGAAAGTTTTATCAGAGCATTTTGGCCATTGCCGGGAATTTGCCTATGTTGATATCGACAACAACAGCATAACAAACATTACCGTGATGGATCCGCCGGAGCATCAACCCGGAACGTATCCCCGTTGGGTTGCCGGCAATGGGGCAACCGACGTGATCGCCGGAGGCATGGGCCCCATGGCTGTGAACCTGTTTAACGAAGCAGGTGTTAACGTCTTTGTGGGCGCTCCGGTAGATAACCCTGCCAATTTGGTGAACAATTTTCTGGCAGGCAAGCTAAACTTGAATGCCAATTACTGCGATCATTATGGAGAAGATGATCAGCATGGACATCAGCACTAAAACATTCAGGGGCATTGATTGATGATGTTGAATTGCTGTTTAAAAATTTATCATCCGGACGACCTGGTTATTTCAAATGGTCAGGAAAATCCGGAAGGACTAATCCATGAGAAGGATCCTCTATTTTTTTCTTCTTATGGTAAAATGTGCGATCTGATTGCAGGCTGCAAACGTAAGTAAGGCTTTATAGTTCTTAACAGTAAACCAAACCGATGGAATTAACGTATGTTTTAATCGCCCTGTTTTTGGGCAGTGTCGGCAGTGTGGCACTTGCAGGCCTGATGCTTGTTCTCAACGATCAGAGGCTCGATAAAGTTTCAACCTACCTGATGTATCTCGCCGGAGGGACTCTTTTAGGAGCTGCCTTTCTGGGGATGATCCCAAAGGCCATCAGCATGTCGGAACCTAAACAGGTTCTCCAGACCATCATGTTTGGAATTCTTTTCTTTTTCTTACTCGAAAAAATCATTCTCTGGCGAAGTTGTCACAATAAGAATTGTGAAAGACATATGAATGCTGCCGCTCCTATAATTCTGATTGGAGATGCTTTTCATAATGCTATCGATGGTATAGTCATTGCAGCTTCTTTTCTTACATCAACAGACTTGGGAATTTTTGTCACCCTTTCAGTTGTACTTCACGAAATCCCGCAGGAACTGGGTGACTTTGGAATCCTGATAAAGGGCGGTTATTCTCGCGGCAAAGCATTCTGGTACAATGTGCTAAGCGGTGCCACAGCCATCGTTTTTGGAGTAGTAGCATTTTACACCCTGGATTTACTCAGGTGGTTAATACCATACGCTCTGGCTTTCTCTGCTTCAAGTTTCCTGTACATCGCCCTTGCCGATTTAATTCCTGAAATGCATCGCAAAACATCATTCAAAGACTCACTCAGCCAAATATTTTTGATTGTTCTGGGAATTTTTATCATCTATTTGGTGGTAGTTACTAAATAACAATAGCTATGGGAAAAATTAAAATCGGAATTATCATTTGTGACAGGTATCATACCTGCGCTGGAGGAAAATGCTTCAAGTCGCTTCAATATCGTGAAGGTGCTTTTGAAATGTATAAAGATAAAGATGTGGAACTCGCTGCCTACACAACATGTGGAGGGTGTCCCGGAGGCAATATTGAGTATGCCCCCGAAGAAATGAAAAAAAATGGGGTTACACATGTTCACTTCGCTACCGGATTTTTAGTTGGATATCCGCCTTGCCCCTATATGGAGCACTTTGAAAAATTTATCACTGAGAAATATGGTATGAAAGTGGTTTTCGGGACGCATCCCATTCCCCAAAAATATCATTTGACGCACGAAAACCTGAATACATGGAACACTCCTTTCCTAAAGAGAGCGATTAAGCAAATCTTAACGGACAAAAAAACCAGGCTTAGTTATGACTGACAGTACGCCTTTTAAAATTGCGATTGCAAGCGGTAAGGGGGGGTCGGGTAAAACAACCTTATCAACCAATCTTGCAGCTTTTATAGCGGAACAGGAAGAAGTTGTTTTGGTTGATTTAGATGTTGAAGAGCCAAACTCCGGCTTGTTTTTCACAGGTGAACTCATCCATAGTGAGGATAATTTCAAAATGATTCCTCAATGGGATGAATCAAAATGTACATTATGTAATATTTGTCAGAAGGTGTGCAATTATCATGCTGTAATTCAATTCGGTCCATCAATCATCGTTTTTCCTGAATTATGCCATAGCTGTTATGCCTGTTCCGAATTGTGCCCCACCGCTGCTTTGCCGATGATTTCTAAAAAAACCGGAATACTCAATGATTACCAAATAGATAACCTTCATTTTATCGAAAGTCGGCTTGATATTGGTGAGGAACAAGCAGTGCCATCGATTTCAAAAACAAAGAAGTACAGTGCCGATAAATATGCCCACGTGCAGATTGAGATATATGACTGTCCCCCCGGCACCTCTTGCCCGGTGATGGAAGCTGTCAAAAATGCCGATTTTGTGATATTGGTTACTGAACCTACTCCTTTTGGCCTGCACGATTTAACCCTGGCCGTGGAAACAATGCGTTCACTTAAAAAGCCGTTCGGAGTCGTTGTTAACCGTTTTGGAATCGGCAATGATGCGGTTGTTCAATACTGCCAAAGAGAAAACATCCCCATATTGGCAAAGATTCCCAACAGCCGCAAAATAACAGAATTATATTCATCGGGGAAGTTAATTTATCAGGAAATTCCGGAAGTAAAAATATTATTAAGCAACATTCTTGATTTTTGTATAAAAACTGCGAAAGGAGGAGTTGCATGAAGGAAATAGTTGTAATCTCAGGCAAGGGCGGAACAGGAAAAACATCAATTACTGCTTCATTTGCAGTTTTAGGCGGTTCAGATGTTGTTGTAGCTGACTGTGATGTCGATGCTGCTGATATGCATTTGCTTATGCAGCCGGATTTTGATTTTTCCGAAGATTTTTTCAGTGGTGAGATAGCTTATATCGATCAAAGCAATTGTATACTTTGTGACAAGTGTGCCCGGGTTTGCCGCTTTGGTGCAATATCGGTAAAAAATATGCAATATGTGGTTGATCCGTTAAGTTGCGAGGGCTGTGGATATTGCGCACGTATTTGCCCCACAGAAACCATTATTAACAAAGAACGCCTCGCAGGTAAGTGGTTTATTTCGAATATCAAAACAGAAAGCATCATGGTTCACGCCCGTTTAGGCATTGGTGCTGACAATTCGGGCAAATTGGTGGCAAAAGTAAAAAACGAAGCCAAAGATATTGCCTTTGAAGAACGGAAAGGTTTTATTCTTGTCGATGGCTCTCCCGGTGTAGGCTGTCCGGTGGTCTCATCACTATCGGGTGCAAATTTTGTCGTATTGGTAACCGAACCCTCTGTTTCAGGACTGCACGATTTGAAACGCGTTTATGAACTGGTAAAAAAATTCAGCATCAAAGCCGGTTGCATCATCAATAAAGCAGATGTAAATCCCGATAAATGCGCTGAAATTGTAAAGTTTTTAAACAAGGAAGACATCGTGCATTTGACCGATTTACCTTATAATGAAAACTTTACGAAGGCCATGACACAAGGACAAACCATAGTGGAATACGACCAGGGTAAATTAAAAGAGATACTGACAGAAAGTTGGGAAAAAATCAAAAAATTAGTAACCAATAAAAGCATTGAAAAATGAGAATAGCATTTACAGCAAAAGGTGCAGAATGGGAGTCAATGATGGATCCACGGTTTGGAAGAACAGCATTTATTGTAATCTACGATGAAGAAAATCAGCAGCTCACATCGGTTGATAACAGTGCAGTTGAGAATGATGCCCGTGGAGCAGGAACCGCAACTGCTCAGAAAATATTTGAGCATAACCCCGATGTCCTTATCACGGGAAACGGACCGGGAAGTAATGCTGCGCAGGCACTTAAACAGTTGACTATGAAGATTTTCGTAAATACACATGAAATGACAATAAAACAAGCCTATGAGCATTACAAAAACGGGAAGCTTAAAGAAATATAATTGCAGCAATTGCTGATTTTGTGTAAGGGTTTAACCGACGGGGACTATTGAATGAATAGGGAATTATATAAAAATTTGTTATGTTTTCCCATTATTTGGGGAATAAAAAGTTAAATATTTAAAACTGGAGGAACCGTACTATGAAAAATTTATTTAATTTATTTGATGAAGCTGATTGGAAAGAGACTGAAAATTATCCTGAAGGAACCAAACAAAAAGTACTCAGTGAGCAAAATGGTATTAAGATAATTTTGCTAAAATTACCCAAAGATTTTAAAATGAACGCCCATTCTCACATGATGGTGGAACAGCATTTTGTGGTAAAAGGGGTCTATACCAGTGAGGGGGTAACATATAGTGCTGGTTCTTATCGACTAATAGATGCTCATGAAAATCATGGCCCGTTTGAGTCCAAAGAAGGGGCATTGATTCTGGTTATTTGGGATCCGTCACAAGGTACTGATAATAATTCTTAATATTTAATAATGATGACTGAACAAGATGTATTAAATGAAATCTCAAAAGTTGAGCATCCTGCTATTAGCTACTCCCTGGTGAGGCTTGGAATAGTACGAGATGTGGGGTTAATCAATAACAAGGTAACCCTTGTCTTTGCATTTCCATTTCCGAATATCCCCATTGCCGATGCTCTTATTAACTCAGTTTCACAACCAGTTCAAGCCCTGGGATTAGATTTTGAATATACGGTAAGAACCATGTCCGAAGAAGAAAGAAACCGGTTTTTACAATTGGAAGCTGAAGCCTGGAAAGGATGAAAATAAATACAAATAAAAAATGTTGTTAAGAATACTTGTTTGGGTAATCATGATAGTTGGGGGATCTGTCCTGAGTTTATACCTTGATGCTATTTTATTTAAAAATGTGCATACAATCCGGGTTTTTCATAGCATAAGCTTTGTTATTGGTTTATTGCTACTTGCATTAGTTATAAAGATCAGTAGAAATACAGGAAGGACACTGGCAAAATATGGACACCGGCGGAATTTAAAGGGGTGGGGAACTAATGTTCTTGTTAATCAAGGTGTTTACAAATATATGAGGCATCCAATGCATCTTGGCTTGCTCTTTTTTCCGTTAAGTTTTGCCTTTTTAATTGGTTCTCCTTCGTTTATTCTTTTTATCGCTCCGGGTGAAATAATCTTTATGCTAATCATGATTAAATTAGTGGAAGAGCCTGAAGCTATCAGAAAATTTGGCAAAGACTACCTTGAGTACAAAAACCAACGGCCATGGTTTTGTTTTAAAATGGATTGCTTGAAAGAGTTATTAAAAGAAGCCCCAAAATACTAATATACAATTTATTACAAAATTACTATCATGGAAAAACTAAAAAATAAATTCATTATGGCTCCCCTAAAATTGGGTTATGCTAATAGAGATGGCATGGTAAACGAAAAGTATCTCCGGTTTTACGAAGAAAGAAGTAAAAATATTGGAGCGGTAACACTTGAGCCCTTATATCTTGATAAAGGACTCAGAGAAATCCCCGATCAGTTGGGCATTGATGCTGATGACAAAATTCAGGGGTTAACGAGTCTGGTGAATCTTATACACAACAACGGAAGTAAAGCGATAGCCCATTTGAATCATCCGGGGAGAATGGCAAACCCAAAAATTACGGGTAATTATTTTTGGTCATCCTCCACAAAAGCCTGTGAAAACGGGGGCGCTGTTCCTGAGGCCATGACGCATGAAATGATGGCCCGGGTAGCAAAGCTTTTTACAAATGCAGCAAAAAGGGCTGTTCAATGTGGTTTCGACATTATTGAACTGCAGTTTGGGCATGGATACCTACTTGCACAATTCTTGTCTCCATCTGTCAATCAACGGAATGATGGCTACAACGGTACACTTGAAAACAGAATGCGTTTCCCGCTTGAAATACTCGCAGCGGTTAAAAAATCTGTTAATATCCCTGTAATAGCAAGAATAAGTGGAGATGAAATGATGCCGGAAGGATTTCATCTTGAAGATATGATATTATTTTCTAAGGAACTTGAAAAACACGGAGTAGCGGCAATTCATGTCTCGGCCGGATCGGCGTGTTCTACACCTCCATGGTTTTTCCAGCACATGTTTGTACCCAAGGGAAAAACATGGGAATTGGCAGCCAGAATAAAAGCGCAGGTGGGCCTTCCAATCATCTTTGTGGGGAAAATTAATTCAGTGAAAGATATTGACTTTATCAAAGATAATTATAAGGCTGAATATATTGCTATTGGCCGCGCCTTGGTGGCAGATCAGGGTTTTGTAGGAAAATATTTAGGCAAAGAATCAGGAATCATTCGTCCCTGCCTTGCTTGTGCAGAAGGTTGTTTGGGTGGCGTAAAGAGCGGAAAAGGTTTGGGTTGCGTAGTAAATCCTTTAGTAAATACGAACTTTCCAAAGATTATAAAAGAGCAGCTTACAAAACGCTATGCTGTTGTTGGCGCGGGATTAGCAGGCATGCAAGCGGCCATCACGCTGAGGGATAGAGGACATGATGTGGACTTATACGAAAAGAATGCATTGGGTGGACAGTTTAACCTCGCATATCTTCCCCCAAATAAGAAAAACATGAAAGAAATCATTGATTATTTTGTAGAAGAAATCAAATTTCATGAACCCCATCAGGTCAATGTTATCAGAAAAGAGGCAACCCCCTCCTTGCTCGAATCAGGAAATTACAATGCCATAATCATGGCCACCGGAGCGGTTCCGGCAATACCTCCCATCAAAGGGTTAAAGGAGTATTACTGGACTGAATTTCTGAAAGATGAGCAATTGCCTAAAGATCAAAAAGTATTGGTGATCGGAGGAGGTTTGATCGGACTTGAAGTAGCGTCGAAATTGGTAGATGCAAATAACCACGTGGTAATTGTTGAAATGCTCGAAGAGATTGCCCGCGGCATGGAAATGATTGAAAAGGCAATGACGTTGAAGAAACTGCAGGCTAAAAACGCTGAAATATTTGTCAAACATAAAGTAGTTGAGGTTAATGCAGGCCAGGTATTTATTGAAAGTGAAGATGGTATGAAAACAATTGAAGGTGTTGATAAAATTGTTGTTGCAACAGGAATGAACAGCTATGCCCCTTTTGATAAAGTTGGGTTGGTCCCGGTATATTTTGTAGGCGATGCTAATAAAGTAGGCAAGGCCCAGGATGCCATTCATGACGCGTATGAACTGGCAGTTAATTTATAAATATTTAAAGAGAAATAATGGAAAATAAAATTTATCCCGACTCGGGAGTAGAATTAACACCGTTCATGGCAAAACATTACGACAAGCTTATGAACACTGGTTCATTCGGTTTGTATAGCGGTTTTATTAAACGTGCAATTAATGATATGAATGTTCAAGCGGATGATAAAATTCTTGACCTGGGATGCGGCACAGGCCGGAATACGGTCTTGCTGGCCTCGCATCTTTCCAAGTACGGAAGTATTACCGGTTTGGATGTGTCAGAGATTATGGAAAAGCAATTTAATCAAAAATTTTCAGGCGACAAACGAATTCGGTTTATTCGTCAAAGGGCAGATATTCCGTTTGAATTAGATGAAAAATTTGATAAAATCCTAATCAGTTTTGTGATCCATGGCTTTCCGCACGAAATAAGAAAAACTGTGATCAAGAATGTCTATAATCATCTTAAACCGGGCGGTTCGTTTTTTATACTTGATTTTTCAGAGTTCAATATGGCTGAAATGCCGGCTTTGCACCGTTCTATATTTAAAACAATTGAATGTAAATATGCATTTGATTTTATTGAAAAAGATTGGAAACAAATATTAATTGAAAATGGTTTCGGCAATTTTAAAGAAACTTTCTATATGAAGAAATATGTAAGGTTGCTAAAAGCGATAAAGCAAATAGCAACCAAATGACAACTGAATGAAAACCGAATGACCAATAACACTTAATATGAACGACATAAATTTTAAACCCATCGGCATAATACATTCTCCTTTTAAGGAACCCCTGGGGGCACCTATTCAGCCTTCTGGAGCTAGAGGAATTGAAGGTAGTGTTGAAGTTTTCCCCGAATTTTCAGAAGGCTTGAAGGACATTGATGGGTTTTCACATATTATCCTCATCTATTATTTTCATTTGGCGAAAAAACCATCTCTGATTGTTACGCCTTTTTTGGATAAACATCTACATGGGGTTTTTGCCACAAGGGTACCAATCAGACCAAACCCAATTGGTTTTTCAGTAATCAAACTTGAAAAAGTTGAGGGGAATATTCTTCTTGTACGAGATATAGATATTGTAGATGGTACGCCTCTATTAGATATTAAGCCCTGCGTGCCGCAATTTGATTTTCAGGATGTGACAAAAACAGGATGGCTGGAAAAATTCGATAAAAACGTATTGACAGCAAAAGACGATGGGAGGTTTGTGGAGTAAGAATGATGGAATGAACGAATGACAAATCACTAATTATCCAATGAACAATATTCAGTGATTAATAACAACAATTAACAAATAACCAAATATGAATTTACGCTTTGCATTTGCAGTAAACAACGACAATCAGTTTGAGAAAAAACATTTTGGGGATGCGGATAAATACATGATTTATCAAGAGGAGTCTGGTAAAATAGTGCTTTCATCTGAACAACAAGACGAGATTCTTCAGATATTAATCAGGCATATTCATTGGATAAAGGATGAGTGGGAAGAAAAGAAATCAAATTTCAAGTTATTTACCATCAAATCAGGAATATTAAAATCCGCCATCAAAAAATAAATTCTTTATTATATTTTGAAACAAAAAGAATGCAAATGGTTCTCGGTTTGTCCCATGAAATATTTCTGGGAAATGGGAAGATTAGATTCAACTTGGATTGAAAATTATTGCAAAGGCAATTGGCAGGAATGCGTTCGGTTTTATAAAGAAGAAAATGGAATATATCATCCTGATAACATGTTGCCAAACGGAGAAATAAATGAAAGCTTAAATTAATCGATGATTAATTACCCTTGCTTGCTAATTTCCATCAATTTTGCCCTATCAATAATTTCAATATGTTTTCCGTCAAATTGAAGAATTTTCTCATTTTTTAGTTCTGCCAATAACCTTACCGTACTTTCTGTTGATATACAAGTGAAGTCAGCTATATCTTTCCTTGACAACAGCGAAAAAATTCCTCCTTGCTTAAAACCCTCATCGCTTAAGTAGAGCAAAACGTCTGCCAGCCGACCATGCATCTGCTTATGGCCTAAGCTCTTTATTTTGTTAAACAGTTGTTTTTCATTATTACAATACCACTTGATAATTTCAGACGCGAAATTACCATTGTTATTCAGAAGCCTTCTAAAGCTTTCTTTTTCAATCAGGCAAATTTTCGAATCTTCTATGGCAACGGCTGAATAATTATAAATATTCTCTCCGTAGATTGAGGATAACCCAATAAATTCAGATGTTTTTAAAATTTTAATATTGATGTTTTTATGATTTGGGCTTTCAAGATACAACTTCGCCAAACCGTCTGAAATGTATAAAACATAAGAAGCAAAAGCAGCTTGTTTGCAGATGTTTTCACCTTTTCTGTACAATACCTGTGTTTTGTTTTCATTGATAAACTCAAGCTCAGAAGCAATAAGTTGCTTAAAACATTTTGAGCTTTTAGTGCAATCCAAACAATTTGTCGATTCAGGAAGATCACTCATATCACTAATTTACCAAAGCTAACCGTTCAAAATAGATTCTCTTGACAGGAAACAAATATAAAATTTAAATCAATCAGAATCTTGAATAATATCAACTATTTCATTAAAGTCTAAATACCTGTTTTATAATATAAATATGCTTTTTGAGATTAACTTTGTAACTAAAGAAAATTTTAAATATTTATTTGTAATAAAACGATTGTTCAGAAAATTAATTTACTTATGAAAGTTACTTATTTATGTCCACACTGCCGGGGAGCAATTAATGCCAGGAACAACATCATCTTATCGGCTAAAACCAGTACAAAAAATGTTGGCCTTATATTATTGCATGAAGAAATTGGAAATTATACAAGTGCCTTAAGTTCTTCACTAACGGTTGAAGAAGATGAAGTTGTTGATTTATTCTGCCCTATTTGTCACGAAAGTTTAAATATCCCCAAAAAAGATTCTTTAGCAAAATATATCAGGATAGATGATAGCTTGAAAGAGTCTTACATTATCATTTCAAGGAAATATGGTGAAAAAATCACCTTTAAGGTGGATGAAAAAAAACAAGTAGAAACATATGGTGAAAAGATAAGCAGGTTTATCGATCCTGAATGGTTTTTGCATCAGCCTTTTATGAAGAGTCGTACACGGTTTTTGAAAAAATTAAATTCTTTGCCGATCTTTATAAAGCTCACATTGATTTGCTAAAAGTAATAACGCCAAAAGATTTTGAACCAACGCCCTTAAGCTGAAAGCTGATGGAAGATTTTGTTAAAAAATTTGAACTTTCTAATTATACAATAAATATCTACAACGTCTTTAATATTGAAAAAGGAATCACTGATTTCGGTGATGAAAAAGCAAACCGGAATTTGGCTGGATCATGTTAAAATGACGGAATCAACTCTTTTATTATTTATGGCTCTGTTAACAATAATTGCAAAAAAATGATACAATTTAGCCTGATTGAAAAACAAGAGTTACTTGATGTGCTTAATTATCAAATCAAGGCTTGCGAAAGATGCAGTTTGTCTGTTACCCGAAAACATGCACTTACAGGTGAAGGGAACATTGATGCCCGTATTATGTTTGTTGCACTTTCCCCGGGAGTTAAAGAAGATTCACAAAATCGAATGTTTGTTGGCCCTTCCGGCCATGTTTTTAATAAATTATTACATGCATCGGGGATTGACAGAAAGTTGGTCTTTATGACCAATCTGGTAAAATGTATATTGCCTAAGAACCGCAAGCCCACAATGGATGAAATCCAATCGTGCAGCTATTTTTTAAGCGAGGAAATTTTAATTGTTGATCCTGAAGTCATTGTGCCATTAGGTGCTTATGCAACAAGGGCAATTTTAACAAAATATGCTGCTGACCCTCTTTCCCCCGCGATGAGTTTTACGAATATAAATGGCAAAATATTATCAATCAATAACCAAAAAATATTCCCTTTGTCCCATCCGGCAGCGCTTCTTTACAACCCGTCTTTTGAGCCCGATACAATAGAGAAATACAAAAGATTGAAAACTTTTTTGCGAGACGGTAAGAAATTCTGATTATGTCAAATGATTTTTTCTGATCGATCAAAAGATATTCAACAAAAACCATTTGCGTTTAAACTTTAAATCATTACGAACACAAATCAATAAAAGCATTGAGCAATCTCAAAAATCCCTTTAAGGGCAAAGTGCCTGTTATTATTAAAAGATATGTGGCAGCAACTTAACTTTGTTTAATAATTATTTTATAAATATCTATATGAGAAATTTAATAACCGGAATAAGTTGGATTGACGATGTAATACCTGAAGGATTACCATTACAATCAACAACTGTTATTACAGGATCAGGTGGTTCGGGCAAACCGCTTATTGGGGAAACATTTGTTACCGCATGGTTAAAAAAAGGCGGAAGTGTTATTTTTATGTCACTGCAATACCCAAGTTCGGAATTTATTGCTGAAAGCATAAAGGGTGTTACAGGGTTGGATATTCAGGATTATAAAGAAAAAATAATTTTTCTACAACTTGACACCGAAATATCAGAATATCATGAAGTGAATAACAATCTTATTCTTGCTAACCTTGTGAAACCGGAAGTATGGGACAAGGTCTTAAATCTTGCTTCTACAAAATTACCCAATGAAGGACCTGGAATTTTAATCTTCGGCTCAGCACTAAATCTATTGTTATTCTCCCCAACCTATGGCAATGTGATTTTCGAAAAGATAAAAAGCACCATTGAATCAAACACTACCAAAACCTATATATTTTCGGTCAGCACATCAGCAAAAGTTAAAGAAATCTCTCAATTGGAAGAAATTGCCGACAATTTAATCCTTTCGCGAAGTGAGAAAGAACCCTTTCGATTGTTTATGAAAGTTCTTAAGTTGAGAGGTGTGCCTTTTAACCCTATTGAGGTGCCTGTTCCGATTTCTCCCAAAATATTAGAGCGGATTAAAGAAACGGCAGATCATAGCAGGAGTAAAGTGTTGCCTGCTATTTTAAAAATATAAACAAAATAAATTGATAATCTAATAACATATAAAATGACAGAATCAGGAAGACGCAGTGGAACCGGCCGTGGAAAAGGTCTCGGGCTGGGTGGTGGACGCGGAAGAAACAAAGGCGGGGGATATGGTGTGGGAGGATACTGCGTGTGTGCTAAATGCGGCACCAAAGTTCAACATAAACAGGGTGTTAAATGTACAACCCTGAAATGCCCTAAATGCGAACACACCATGATCAGAGAGGAATTGCTGAATGAAAAGCGTTCCATAGATTAAAAATATAAACATTAAATCTTAATGAAGATGTCCGGAAGATACTAAAACAGGATTTTGCCATCTTTCATTTTCAACAATTTGCTGAACAACTCAAATACGCTCAATCAATTCTTTATCTCGGGGATAATGCCGGCGAATCGGTTTTCGATAAAGTCCTGATCGAGGAACTGGGCAAACCTGTCACCTATGTAGTGCGCGAAGCTCCTGTTATTAATGACGTAACCTTTTCTGATACAATAAATTCTGGTTTGGATCAGGTTGCCAAAATCATTTCTTCGGGCAGTTCGGCACCAGGCACTATACTTAATTTATGTAATGACGAATTTATTCGTCAATTTGAAAAAGCTGATATGATTATCAGCAAAGGTCAGGGAAACTATGAAGGGCTTTCAGAAGTTGACCGGCCTGTGTTTTTTCTTTTGAAAGCAAAATGCAAGGTCATTGCCAGTCATTTACAGGTGCTGGAAGATGATATCATACTCAAAGCTTCCAATTACAAATCAAAAACATCGATAAGATGAAAGGATATATTCAGGTTTATACCGGCAATGGAAAGGGAAAAACAACTGCGGCTTTTGGCCAGGCTTTAAGAGCTGAAGGTGCGGGGCTTAAAGTATTTATTGGCCAGTTTGTAAAAGGTAAAACCTATAATGAAAATGTAGCCATTGCCAGATACCTTAAAAATATTACGGTTAAACAATATGGTTTAGGATGTTTTATTGTAAATACCCCGACAGAAGCGGACATCAGTGCAGCCCGAAAGGGTCTTGAAGAAATGCGGAAGGTCATTAAAAAAGGGAAGCATGATGTAGTTATCATGGATGAAGTGAATATTGCCTTATACTATAAATTATTTGAAATTGATGAATTGATTGAATTGATGAAAAGCAAACCTGATCATGTGGAATTGATCCTCACCGGAAGGTATGCTCCACAAGAAATTATTGAAAAGGCCGATCTGGTAACTGAAATGAAAGAGGTTAAACACTACTACCAGAATGGGGTACAGGCCAGGGAAGGAATAGAATTTTAAATGCCTATCTATATCAAGAAATATCTTGAATTATCTCAAGAATTATATTAAGGGTTTGGTTGCCGTTATTCAGTAGGTTCAATGCATTACAATGTAATTTTGTTTTCGAATTTATAATGTATAAGATTTAATAAGTAAAAAATTATCCAATGCAAAAAATTGCGATGCCTGTTTTGGATCATAAATTAGGTCAGTATTTTGCATCTACTCCGCTGTTTATTATTTTTCATGTAGAAGATCAGGCAATTGTTAAAGAATATTTAATACACGTACCTTCCCATCTGTCAGAATCTTTACCAAAATGGCTGGCAAAAAAAGGTGTAACAGATATAATCACAAGAGAGATTGAGCAAAGAGATATTAATGTGTTTAATCAACATAAAATTAATGTGTTTGTAGGTGTGAAACTTGAAAACCTTAATGATCTGGTGCAGGAATATATTGATGGAACACTTGAAACCCATGACGATTTAGTTGTCCAATAGTTGCATTTTGCCCAAAAAGAAAAATTTAAAATTGAGAATAAATGATAACAACTGAAAATAAAATCAGGATCAGGTATGATGAAGTTGACCAGATGGGCTATGTGTATTATGGTAATTATGCAAAATATTATCACATCAGCAGGACAGAGTTGTTGCGGAAAATAGGAATCAGTGACAAAGAATTGGAAAAACATGATATCTTGTTACCGGTTATCGAGATGAATATCAAGTATATAAAACCCATTTTTTATGATGAAATCATTTCCATTAAAACATCATTAAATAAAATCCCTACCAGCAGATTAACTTTCAAGCATGAAGTAAGAAATCAAAAAAATGAACTCATTAATCAGGCTGAAAGTACCGTGGCTTTTGTAGAAAATCATTCTCGAAAGCCGATGAGGGCTCCTCAGCTTATTGTAAATAAAATAAAATCATTTATAGAAACTTAAAACCATCAAAATGAACACAAAAGATTTAGGATTTAATTCAAAATTAATCCATGCCGGAGCATTTGAAGATGAATTTGGAAGCGCCACAGTGCCCATTTATCAAACATCAACTTTCAAATTTAAGAGTGCACAACACGGTGCTGATTGCTTTTCAGGGAAAAGTGACGGTTACATATACACCCGTATCGGTAATCCCACAATCAGGGCATTCGAGCATAATATTGCAGCGCTCGAAAATGGTTATGATGGAATTGCTACAAGTTCGGGAATGGGAGCTATCAGTAGCGTTTATATGGCGTTACTTGGTGCAGGAAGCCATATTGTAAGTTCTGATGCCGTTTATGGTCCGGTAAGGGGTGTTCTTGAACAGGATTTCTCCCGTTTCGACGTTGAAGCAACATTTGTAAATACGTCCAAACAAGAAAATATCATTTCCGCGATAAAACCCAATACCAAAGTACTGTACATCGAAACTCCCGCCAATCCCACAATGGAAATTACGGATATTGTGGCCTGTTCCAAAATCGCAAAGGAACACAACTTGATTTTGGTTGTCGATAATACATTTTGTTCTCCATACTTACAAAAACCGCTTGATTTAGGAGCAGATGTCGTACTTCATTCGATTACTAAATTCATCAATGGTCATGCAGATATTGTGGGCGGTGTAATTGTAGCAAGAGACCCTGAAATTTACAAAAAACTCAGGCATTCAATGGTCTATATGGGCTGCAATATGGACCCCACGCAGGCATTTATGGTTTTGAGGGGCGTTAAAACTTTGGCTATAAGAATTGAGCGCGCACAGGAGAGTGCTATGAAAGTTGCTCAATTTTTACAATCGCATCCTCGTGTAGCATGGATTAAATATCCCGGATTGGAGTCGCACCCACAATATGAATTGGCAAAAACACAAATGAAAGGTTTTGGATCTATGATGAGTTTTGGGCTTAATGGAGGTTACGAAGCAGGCAAGAAACTAATGGACAACGTACATCTCGCGACATTGGCAGTTTCTCTGGGCGGTGTGGAAACACTCATTCAACATCCCGCCTCAATGACCCATGCAGCTGTAAGTAAAGAAAACAAATTAGCCGCAGGAATTACTGAAGATTTGGTGAGACTTTCAGTTGGTATCGAAGATGTCGAAGATATCATTAGTGATTTAAAACACGCATTGGAAACTATTTAACAATGCCGGTTTTGGTAATTACGCCGTCCAAATCAAAAATAGCAGCTTCAACGTTGTATTGGGGCATATTTTTTTCATCTTTTTATTGATGCAAAGCTGGAAATATTTTCCTCAAAATCCAGGAGTATAACCAGGATGGCTTAGTTATTTACCTGTTGCCTACTCAATGCCCGTTGCGTTACCAACAAGCCGAAAAAAAAGACAACGACAATGAAATTAAGTCTTTGCTGCAATAAGAAAGATAGAAAATCTGAAAATCTTTAACTTGCATCATGCTAAGTATCAATTATTGTGATGAACCCAAAAAGTAAAAATGTTGTAATTGTTTACTTGATTAAAGCCACAAACTGTATTTTTGTAAAAAACGAGGATTATGTATCAAACACATAAAACATACATCAAACCGGACATGAGAATGTCGGATTTAATACATGAAAATCCTACTTTGCTATTAATGATGGAGCATTTAGGAATTGATTTTATTGTTCAGGAAAAAACGGTGGCACAAATATGCTCTGATAACAAAGTCGGTCAAGAAGTTTTTTTAGTATTGGGCAATTTATATAACGGCTTTAATCCTACAGGGAAAGAGAACTACTCCGTATCTGATGCTATAACATTAATACAATTTCTCAAAAACTCCCATACTTATTACAAACAAGAAAAATATCCTGAAATAAATAATTTCATTATGCAATTGTATAAAAAAAACAATTCTGATGAAATAAAAATGATTGAAACTTTTTTTAAAGATTATTTTAAGGAAGTTACTGAACATCTTGATTATGAAGAAGAAATTGCTTTCCCTTATTTTTGTAATTTAGTTCAACAAGACCATGAGAATAGCATTACCTCTCAAAAAAGATACTCAGCTAAAGAGTACAGGGAACATCATACCGATATTGAAACCAAACTTGCTGACTTAAGAAACTTACTATTAAAACATATTTCTGTAAAAAATGACAGGATAATCAGAAGAAAACTTCTTTTTGGCCTTTTTGAGCTTGAGCTTGACTTAGAAATTCATTCAATCATAGAAGAAATCGTATTAATTCCTTTAATTGAAAAAATTGAAACTAATAAAAAGAATGGATAAATGCAGGGTAAATATAGCTGTTATTGAACCTTCATTTATTGTTTACGAAGGCCTTTCAAATCTATTACTAAAATCAAAGAAGCATTATTATTTATACAGGTTAAATGATCTGGACGAAATAACTTATTCAACCATTAAAGAAAATTTCAATATCGCGATTATTAACCCAACGGTGTTGCAAAACAAGCTAAGCAATTTTACAAAACTAAAAAAGAACTTTCCTGATATATCATGGGTAGGGCTGGTTTATTCTTTCTTTGATAATGACCTGCTCAATAAGTTTGATGAAACTTTCAACATTACAGACCCTATTGACTTAATTACCAGAAAAATAGATGAACTATTCAAAAACTGTACTTGTGTTAATAACAAGCAAGAACAATTATCAAAAAGGGAAATCGACGTTTTAATTCAACTAATAAAAGGATTATCCAATAAAGAAGTTGCAGGCATGTTAAACATTAGCATACATACTGTAATCAGTCACCGTAAAAACATAACTGAAAAAACAGGGGTTAAAAGTTTATCCGGTTTAACAATTTATGCCATCTCAAAGAAAATCATTCCATTAGACACTTCTTCATACTGAAAGTAAATTTTGTTTATCCCAAATAATAAGGATAAACATGTTGAAATTTCACAATTAATTGGGATTGTGCAGGTTTTAGTTTTCTCTTTATTTTGCATTTAGAAATAATCTAAATAATAATTAAATTAAATAAAAATGAAAAAATTACTGATAATAATAGCCGTCCTGTTCTCTATACACGTGACAGCACAGGAAAAAAATGCATTGTTAATTATTGCGCATGGGTCACCATCACCGAAATGGAATCAACCAGTTTTAGATATTGGAAACCAAGTAAAAGAACAATTAAAAAACCAAAATATTACAGGGTTTGATCAGGTTAAGGTAGCCATGATGGAATTTACAAAACCCACCATTGCTGATGTGGTTCTGGATTTTGAAAAACAGGGCATTACCCGTATATATGCAATCCCGCTATTTATTGCACCATCAGGACATTCGCTTTTCGATATTCCTGCAATTTTAGGTTTATCATACAACAAAAAAATGGACAAGAAACTTAAGGCTGAGAATATTAAAATTGTAAATACAAATATCAAAATAACACTGGGACCTTCGTTGGGATATGAAAATATTATGAAAGATATTTTACTTGATAAAGTAAAAGCGATCTCTGAAAATTCTTCAGGGGAAGCTCTTATTGTACTGGCACATGGTGATGAAAACTTTGAGCCCTTATGGGAAGAGCTGGTAAATGAAACAGGAAATTACATTCTTGGAAAAACAGGCATTGAGTATTTTGATAAAGCATTTGTGGAAGTAGGACAGTCGTTTGCTATTGATGGTGTTAGCCCGATAATAAAAGCAAGCGAAAATAAAAAGAAAGTAATTGTTGTTGGAATGTATCTTTCGATGGGAGTGAAAAATATGGCTGAAAATTCAGGATTTATAATGATGGGACGAACAGTGGAAAGTAAGAAAATGTTTGAAGGGAAAAATATTGTTTTTGCAGAACATGGCTTGCTTCCCGATAAAAGAATTGCAGAATGGGTGGTTGAACGTGCTAAAGAATGGTTGAATAAATAACAAATTATAAGCATGAACGAAATAACACACATTACACAAACAGGAAGTAATGTCAGAATATTTTTCCTCGGCAGCCGATCGTTCTTTATTGAGGATTGGAATAAAAACGCTGTATAATACTGACAAGGAAAAACTAATGAAATGTCCATGATTAATCTTGAACACATGAAAGGATTAATAGCAATTATTTCAATATTATTAATTAATCAATTTGCTTTTGCTCAGGATGCTTTGTTAAAGGTTTACGATAAAGAAACAAAAAGCCCCAAACCTTATGCAAACGTGTGTTTTGAAGGCGTCAAAACAAAATCGCAATATTATTCCGTTACAACGCTTAAAGGAGAAGCTATAAATGTAGCTACCGAGAAATCGCAAATTGCCATCTCTTTTGTAGGTTATAAAACAATAATTGACACAATAAACCCTGGTGAATCAAGAATATACTATTTACAACCCGATGTTTTCAATATGGAACAAGTGGTTGTAACCGCAACCCGTACTGAAAAAGCTTTGAAAGATGCCCCTGTTATCACACAGGTAATTACTGCCAAACAAATTGAATCGAGAGGGTTTGAAACTGTTCAGGATATACTGGAAACCGATATGCCGGGAATTGAATTCCAACGGCACGGTGCAAGCAACGACATAAATATGCAAGGCATTGACGCCCGTAATGTATTGATATTAATTGATGGTGAAAGAATGGCAGGTGAAACCCGGGGCAATGTTGACTACTCCCGCTTAAACACCAATGATATTGAACGAATTGAGATTATTAAGGGTGCTTCATCTGCATTGTACGGGTCACAAGCTATGGGCGCGGTAATCAATATTATTACCAAAACCTATAGGAAGAAAGTTTATGCAACTGTTTCAACGAAATATACAGGTTACAACGAAATAAATTTCCCTGGCTTAAGCAAAAGTGATGATGAATATTCCTTTAAAAAGAACCTTGATAAACCAAATTTTAATATCAGTGCCGTACTGGGTTTCAATATTAAAAAAATCAGTTCAAAAACAAACTTTGTAATGAAAAGCACCGATGCATACCAATTATACGACTGCGATTCATTAACAAAGGATTATATTAATATCGATACAATCATATACGAATCTTTGGCTGAGGCTCCGATTAATATCGAAGGAACGCAGGATTACTCTGTAAACCAGAAATTCGTTTATCGCTTCAATGAAAAACTTAGCATTGAAGCAAATGGGACATATTATATTCACGACAAATACGATTTTGTTAAGGATAAGAAACATGATTTGTACGAAGATGTTTCTTATGGATTGAAAGTTATATATCAACCATCTACCAATAAATCATTCATCTTCTCATATTATTCCGATACCTATAATAAGTATAATTTTTTGGAGAAACTTGATGATAAAGAGAGGAATTACAGCCAACAGTACAAAAACCCGAAAATTACAGGTAATTATAGAATTGGTAAAAAACAAATGCTTACCGGGGGCCTGGAATACCTTCACGAATCACTGTTATCTGATATGTATATTTATGGTGAAATAAACGAGAAGCAGGAATCTAATTCCACGGTGTTTTTACAGGACGATATAAAATTAAATTCAAAACTGAATATAATTACCGGAATCAGGGGCGGGTATCATACGGCTTACGGAAGCCATTTTACACCAAAATTATCTGTTATGTATAAATGGTTACCATTTACTTTACGGTTAAACTATGCAGCCGGTTATCGTTCACCCAGCTTAAAAGAACTATACATGGACTGGAACCACCTCGGTATGTTCACCATTCAGGGAAACGAAAACCTGCAACCCGAAACAAATAACTATTTTTCAGGCTCTGTTGAACTTTCTAAATCCCGTTTCAACACTTCACTAAGCATCTATAAAAACTATTTTAACAATAAAATTGAAGGACAATGGTCAAACGACCAAACTGTTTTTCAATATCAAAACATTGAAAAATCAAGCCTTTTTGGTGTTGATTACTTGCTAAAAACAAAACTTTCTAAATCATTCATATTAAAGGGAGGTTATTCGTATGTGAACGACAAAAACCTTAGTGGGGGTGTACGCTTATCAAGTGTTAGCCCTCATACAGCCAATGTGCAATTAGAGTATAGGTTCACAAAAGATTTTTATAACCTAACAGCAAATATTACAGGGAAGAACATTGGTTCTAAAGATTTTAATGTGTTAGATGAAATTGAGTATCGAGGTGAAACAACAGAAGCTTATTATAAAGTACATTACGATGGCTATTCGATATGGAGGCTTTCAGTGAGTCAACGGTTTTACAACTCGGCAAACCTTGTTCTTGGTGTTGATAACCTGTTCGATTACTCAGCTGATATGGTAACATTTAACACATCAATTACACCGGGCAGGCGATATTTTATAAGCCTGAACATTGAAATTGAGAAATTGTATAAACAATTCAACTCAATAATTATTAAAAGTAAATTACAATGAAACATTTATTAAATTACGTAACATTAATGCTATTGGGTGTTGTCTTGGTTTTTACTTCTTGTAAAAAAGAAGACAACCCGGAACCCGAACAACAGTCTGAATTAAAAACCGGAGAAGTTACACTTAGGAAAACCGAATATGGTAATGACTGGGTTTATTTTTCCTTTCCCGCAGAAGATACCGTTACTATTAGCAACCATAATACATCGTTGAACTGGGATATTGCTTTTAACCGTTATGATAATGTAAGAACCAACAGTGGAAAATCAGGATCGGGCAAAGGTGGAACGTATGATGCAGGGGAAATTGATTTTAATTCAATCACATTAGCCAACGAAAATGGTTATGCAGTTGACGACAGTATTCAAATAGTAAAAGAAATAGGAGCACGAGGTCCTATTTACATGAATTCTGCCGGAAATAAAACGTTTAAAGGATGTATTTTATTTAGTATGGCTGATTATTCATATACACCAAACAATCATGCATATGTTGTAAAAACAGCTGATGGTAAATACGCCCGGTTATTAGTAACTGATTTTTATAACGATCGGGGCGAGTCTGGTTATATGACTTTTAAATACGCATACCAACCTGATGGAAGCAGGAAGTTGGACTAAAAAGAGATTTGTATTATGAAACAAAGAATTTCTTTGGTTTTCATTGTGCTATTTGCAATGATGAACCAAATCGGTTTTGCCCAAAACAGTATCAAAGGCAGGGTAACCGATAAAACAAATAGTGAGGCTTTGTCTTTTGCCAATGTTTATCTTCCTGAACATAATAAAGGCACATTAACTGATAAAAATGGTGAATTTGTGTTGACCAATTTATCCAAAGGAGAATTGAAAATCCAGTTTTCTTATGTGGGATATAAAACCGTAATCAAAACCATTTTTGTCGAAAACACGGAAACAATATTAAATATTGAAATGGAACCGGCCATATTACAAGCCGAGGAGGTTGTAGTTTCGGGTGGGACGTATTCAACGCAGCACGAAAATGCTATTAAAATTGATTTAATTAAAAGCAAAGAAATAGCGTCTATTGGCACGCCTACTTTCATCGAAGCACTTGCCAATGTGCCCGGTGTCGATATGATTGCCAAAGGTACAGGTGTAGCTAAACCTGTTATCCGTGGTTTATCCATGACTAACATATTGATGCTCAACAATGGCGTGAAAATGGAAAATTTTCAATTTTCAGAAAACCATCCCTTTATTATTGACGAATTCGGCATTGACCACGTTGAAATAATTAAAGGTCCGGCTTCTTTGCTTTATGGTTCTGATGCTGTTGGTGGTGTTATCAATGTGGTGAAGGAAAAACCGGCACCAATAGGAAAAATTCTCGGTGATTACAATATGCAATACTACTCAAACACACAAGGTGTAGTAAGTAATCTTGGCGTAAAAGGAAGTTCCGAAAGCATTTTTTGGGGCTTACGTGGCGGGATTAAAAGCCATACTGATTATAGAGATGGCAATGGCGATTATGTCCCCAATACACGTTTCAATGAATACAGTTTTAAAGCCAATTTGGGTATAAACAAATCCTTTGGACTGTTCCGGTTGTATTATGATTACAACCGACCTAAACTTGGAATGTGCGTAAGTGATGCTGTTACGTTAACAACCGAAAATGGAAGAAAAAACAAAATATGGTACCAGGATTTGACAAATCATATAATTTCTACCAGAAATACCTTATTTTTCAAGAAATACAAAGTTGATTTAAACGCATCTTACCAAATGAACAACAGAAAATTGCAGACCGATAAGAATAAGCCGTTTTTTGAAATGGTTGATATGGATATGAACACTTTTTCCTATGAAGTAAAAACTTATCTGCCATCAACAGAAAATTCGGAATATATTGTGGGTTTACAGGGTGCCAGCAAGACGAACAGAAACCACAAAGCTCCAAATCATATACTACCCGATGCCAATGTAAATGATTTCTCTGCTTTTGGGTTAGCTCAACATACTTTTTTTAAAAAGCTGCAAACCCAGGCCGGTATAAGATATGATTTCCGGTCCATATCAACAGAGGCAGAGACAAACAAAGAGGCAGTTAATACTAATTATGGAAATATAAGTGCTTCCCTCGGTGCAACCTATGAAGTAAACAAAAATATTTTGTTGCGCGCAAATTTTGCTTCTGCTTACCGAACCCCCAACATTGCCGAATTAACGCAAAACGGTATGCATGGTGCAAGATACGAGCAGGGAAACCCCAAATTAAAATCACAGCGTAATTATGAAGCCGATCTGAGCGCACATTTTCATTCAAAATATCTGATGGTTGATGTTTCTGGTTTTTATAACAGTATTAACGATTATATTTTTATTGCCCCAACCGATGACACAATTGCTAGTGGCGATAAAATTTACCGTTATTCACAAACCAATTCTGAAATTTATGGTGGTGAACTTGCTATTGATGTTTTGCCGTTTGACTGGTTAAATTTTAAGACAAGCTATGCTTATCTGATTGGCAAACAAGATGACGGAAGTAATCTGCCATTTATTCCTCAAAATAAACTGCGGTTTGAACTCAAATTTCAAAAGCAAAAATTGGTTTTCTTGAAAAATACGTTTCTCAAAGTTGGAGGACTTTATGCTGCAAAGCAAAACAATCCTGCAATGTTTGAAACGAAAACCGACAGCTATTTTTTGTTAAATGCAGGAATCGGGACAGATATAAAATGGGCAAATCAGATTGTATCTTTGTCTGTTAAGGCAAATAACTTGCTGAATGAAACCTATATAGACCATTTGTCAACGTTGAAGGGAATGGGTTATTATAATATTGGTAGAAATATCAGTGTAAATCTGAAAATCCCTTTTCGAATTAAATAAAATTCAATTATTGACTCACTTTACACATAAAATCATTACCAATCTTAGATTAAGCTCAGCAGCGGAATACCAATTGTCATAAGCAACATAAATCAAATCTGAAATTATGGTAGCATTGTACTAACATATCCCTGAACATCTCATTTTTTGTCCTGTTACTTTTACGTTTCTTTTTCCCTGTCTTTTGTTCTATAACCCAACGGTCTTTTTTGATAAAATTAAAGGCACAGGGTATCCATCCGACCAACCCATATTGCATGGCGTGATCTGATGTTTTAGTTTTGTCAGAAAAAAGATATGGACGATCAGGACAAGACAGCCAGTATGTTTGAGTTGGTAGCGCAATGGCAGCAAAGCGAAAAGAGCCAAAAACAATTCAGCCTGGAGCACGGCATTAAACTTGCGACCTTTGGTTATTGGGTCAAGAAATACCGGCAACAACATTCCGGTGAGACAGGCTTTGCCAAAGTCGAACTTGGACAAGGTACTGGTTCTGCAGCCAGGATCGAAATAGAACTCTCAGAAGGATTAGTGGTCCGAATATATTAATCCGACACCGGCCATGCTTTTCGGGATTTCGCCCAATACCCGCCTGTTCCTGTATTCAGGGTCTGCCGATACCTGTCTGCCGCCCAATGTCAATTAGTTAATCTATTCTAACAACTAATGTTTTCGGATATTGGTGTAAGCATTATAAAAGTTTTTTGCCAACATATTTTATCCCCATTCTCATTACGGTGTTATCAGGCATAGCGGTTTCTGATTTGCGTGTAATGAGCTTGCATCTCAATATTTGACTTGATTTATTAATTGTTAGGCAAATAACTTCCATTCACATAGGAATGTGTTAAAAAAAATGATATTTATTTGTTCTGTTTTTCTATAGTGACAAGTATGTTTTATAATACCGCTTTCTTTTCTGCTTGTTTCTCTCAAAACTTCTACCTGATCGTACAGGTAAAATATTTGACAAAAACATCTGTAGCAATTTGTCGAGTAATATCCTAATATTATTTCTTGTGAACAGTAAAGCAATTGTGCCTTTTACTTTTGCAAAAGCAGTTGTGAAGTTAAGTTGATATTTATGATTAGCCTTCTGCGTGTGCTCATCAATATCACCCTGCAAAGAAGTTAAAAAAATGGAAGTTAGATTTCCCAATAGTATAGTTGCATAAAAGTCTTGGTATATTGCAATTATTGTTTTGCCTGAAAAATTTTCTAACTGCAACCTGTGCTTGTCTTTCTTATAAGATTCTTCAATATCCCACCTCAAGTGGTAAAGTTCTTTAAAAAGTGAATGGGGGTAATTGATGGTGTCCAATAATGATGTTATTAAAACTTCTTTTTCACCCGAGGGTAGTTCAACACAAACAAACCTGCATTTTATTGGCTCAACGAGAACACCTTCCTTTTTATACTTTCTTTTCAATTCATTGCCAGGTTTGATCTCGATAATTATTTCTTTTTGACCGCTTTCTACAAGTTTTTTTGCAACATTCCAATTGGATACAGATAGCCTTGAGCAAAAGTGCCCTCCCGATGAAAGGATTTTTGCAAACAAATCAAACGATGGGTAACCACGATCCAATAAAACAACATCCCCTTTTGTACAATACTTAAGATGTTGGTTGGCCAATTCATGTTCCCCAATCTTCCTGTTTACTAACTTAGGGTCAAGGTTTATTTTATTAAGCACGTCATATGCCTTTGAAACTCTTGCCAGCACAATTGTCTTATTCATAAGATTAGTAGTGTATTCTCCAAATTCGGCGATGGTTTCTTTTGTCTTTGGTAATATCACCTCAGAACCATCAATCGCTATTAAGCGAAAGCCTTTCCATTTTTTAATATTATAATTGGAATAAAAGTGCTCAACCGAATCATCGCCTAGTTCAACAAATGCTTCTGGTTTGATCTTTAATCTTGCCTGTGAGAAAGCACTTTGTCCAACAAACTTTTCCGGCAACAACTGATTATTGTACTCTTTGAAGAAACGATCCAACTCTCGTTGAATAGAACTTTGGATAGAGGAAATGATAAAGAAAGAAAGGGATTTGAATGTAAAATTCCTTGTTCTGGTAAAAGCGTTAGGGCTAGTCCGATATGTTGAAATAAAATCGGGGTTTGTTAATTTATTTTTCCAAAATTGAACCAGTTTGGCATGATTTTTCAATTTTTTGCTGATCCTTTGGCAATTCTTTTAACTTTGTCATAAGTGTATACTTTTTTATTAAACATATTCAAATATACATAATAACCAGCTATTTACAAAGTGATTAGCTGGTTATTTTCCTTAACTAATTGACATTGGTCTGCCGCCAGGCAGGTGCGCAAAGGCTTTGACGGGTTAAGCGGGCTGGTAATCAACAAACTCAAACAAGACCCGCTTTCGGGCGATATTTTTATTTTCGTCAACCGTACCCGAACGCTCATCAAACTGTTGGTTTGGGACCAGAGCGGTTTTGCCATCTGGCACAAGCGGCTTGAGCAGGGAACCTTTGAAATGCCCTGGATCGATCCCAAAACGAACTCCGGCTTGATCAGTCGTTGCCTTTGATGAACCAGCTAGGCAAACTAATTGCAGGGATGAACAAAACGGCTATCCCGAAAAGCCCGATGGGAGTTGCCCTGAATTATGCCACCCAACGCTGGGACAACCTGCTGAATTACCTTTATGACGGATCATTGGAAATCGATAACAACCGGGTAGGGAATGCGATCAGGCCCAATGCACCGGGATGGAAAAACTATCTCTTTGCCGGATCCCATGAAGGTGCCAAACGTGCATCCCTGTTTTACTCTTTCTTCGGAACCTGCAAAAAGAACAACCTGAACCCGTTTGAGTGGCTTAAAAAAGTGCTAACCGTTATCCCTGACTATCCCGCCAACAAACTCTTTGAATTACTGCCGCAAAATTTAAAACTTTAATCCCTTCTATTCTGACCTGTAGTTGGTCGGATGGATACGCTAAAAAAGAACTTTCCTGATATATCATGGGTAGGGCTGGTTTATTCCTTCTTTGATAATGACCTGCTCAATATGTTTGATGAAACTTTCAACGTTACAGACCCTGTTGACTTAATTACCGGAAAAATAGATAAATTGTTCAAAAACTGCACTTGTGATAATAACAGGCAAGAACAATTATCAAAAAGGGAAACCGATGTTTTAATTTATCTAATAAAAGGATTATCCAATAAAGAAGTTGCAGACATGTTAAACATTAGCATACATACTGTAATCAGTCACCGTAAAAACATAACTGAAAAAACAGGGATTAAAAGTTTATCCGGTTTAACAATTTATGCCATCTCAAAGAAAATCATTCCATTAGACACCTCTTCATACTGAAAGTAAATTTTGTTTATCCCAAATAATAAGGATAAACATGTCGAAATTTCACAATTAATTGGGATTGTGCAGGTTTTAGTTTTTCCTTTTTTTTGCATTTAGAAACAATCTAAATAATAATTAAAGAAGGTGGAAAAATGAAACGAACTCTTATTTTGATACTTGGGCTTTTTTGTATGTTCCAAGTAAAATCGCAGGAAAAAACAGATGCCATGCTTTTTGGTGATGTTAAATCAGCAACGAGCAAAGAGCATATACCTTATGCAACAATTATAGTAAAAGGTACAAACCTTGGGACTACTACTGACGGGACTGGACACTTTAAACTGGCAAATTTGCCTGTTGGGGAATGTGTAATTGTTGCACAATCCCTTGGCTATAAATCACAGAAGAAAAAAGTGTTCATGGAAAAAGGGAAAGCCGTGAATTTATTTTTTGAACTGGAAGACGATGTACTTAATCTTGAACAGGTAGTTGTTACAGGAACAAGAACAAAACATTATGTAAAAGATGTTCCGGTAAGGACTGAAGTTATTACTGCAAGAGAAATAGAAGCAAAAAATGCAACTAACCTCTATCAGGCATTGGAAGGAACGCCAGGGGTAAGAATAGAAAAACAATGCCAGTATTGTAATTTTTCTATGGTAAGAATGGAAGGATTGGGCTCCGAATTTACTCAGGTATTAGTAAACGGTCAGCCAATATATTCAGGGCTTGCCGGAGTTTATGGTTTACAACAAATAGGCACAGCAGATATTGACAGAATAGAAATTGTTAAAGGCGCAGGGTCTGCTCTATATGGAAGCGGTGCGGTTGCCGGTGCGATAAATATTATTACAAAAGAACCGTCTTATGAACCATCCACAAAATTAAATTTGCAATTTGGTAATTATAATACGAACAATTATAACATTTCGTCATCAATTAGGAACGAAAAAGGAAATATAGGATTAAACATATTTGCCCAGAAACTTACCGGCAATGCAATTGATGAAACATCCGAAGGAATAACTCTGGATGAAGTTAAAAAGAAAGACGGAATTTCTGACAGAGTTGCAACTAATCTTAACAATGCCGGATTTGGTTTATATGTAAATGATTTATTTTTTAAAGAGGATAAACTGATAATCAGAGGAAGATACACTTACGAAAACAGATATGGTGGTATAATAAATGACGATTATTTTAAAAATCCGTTCACAGATATGACAGAGCGTATCATTACAGACAGGTATGAATCGGAACTTTCGTATAATAAAAAATTTAAAAATAATTCCGAATTAAATTTTTCATTGGCCTATGCAAATCACAACAGAAATGCAACTAATGATACTTATTTAAGCGATTATATGGCAACACATAACGACAGCACTCCCGATGTGAGGGATATGAGACCTTATCTTGCTACTGAAAATTCTCTGACATCAACATTAACTTATAAAATAGATATAGGGAATCATCAAATACTCGTAGGTACACAGAATTATTTTGATAGACTTAAAGAATCAGGATTATATGTTGTTATTGATACATCAAGTAATTTCCTGGGAGATGGCTATAAATCAATAAGTAATAAATTTGCAAGAGAATTTGGGTTTTTTGTACAGGATGAATGGTCATTAAATGAAAAATTAACTATAGTCCCTGGCGCAAGAGTTGATACACATAAATCTGAAGAAGAATATAAGACAGGCAGACAGGTATTTGCAACATCATTTTTCCCAAAGACAAAATTTGATGAAACAAGTATAAATCCGAGAATTGCAATAAAATATGAAGCTTCCCCAAAAATTACTTTAAGAGCAAATACAGGAACAGGATTTCGTGCCCCTTATGGCTTTTCGGAAGATTTGCACTTATGTAGCGGTTCACCAAGAGTATGGAAACCGTCTGATTTAAAACCGGAAACATCTGTCAGTTATAATCTGTCTGCCGATTATTACGGATGTAAAATCAGATTAAGTGCAAATATTTTCAGAACAGACCTTAAAAATAAAATTGCTTTCACTGTTGCTACACCTGCTGTAAAAAATATTGGTTATGATTATCAATGGAAAAATATTGACAATGCCTTTGTTCAGGGTATTGAATTATCTGCTGTAACAAAATTTATTGAAACACTGGAGATAAGTGCAAATTTTACTTATAATCAGGGAGAATACAATCATCCGCGTGAAGATTGGATAGGCACAAAATATGAAAAAATAAGTAAATATATTTCACGCTTTCCTATAACAACAGGCGATATTAAATTAGAATATACTCCAAAAAATTGGACTTTTACAATAATGGAAAACTATCAGGGAAAAATGTATATTGATTATATAAACGAGGAGATTGATCCTCTTATTGGAAACCAGTCAAAAATTAAAGAAACTAAACCGTATATGCTTTTTAATGCAAAGGTTTCAAAGAAATTCAAAATCTTTAAATTGTATGCAGGTATAGATAATATCTTCAATTATATTCAGCCTGAAAAACATTTAGACGATGCGGCTTTTATGTATGCTCCTGTTTACGGCACAATGTTTTATGGTGGAATAGCAATTGATATTAAGCATTAATGCAACATTATGAATAAGAGAAGGTTAGGATCTAACAGTCCCCTGCAAAGAAAGTTTCAGGTTTATTCGGCAATCACCGCTGGTTTTTAAGATATGTAGAACTTGATTTTGGAAAAATCAACAAGAACACAAAAGTAAAGGATTATCAACCCGAGTTCGAAATAAGAAATCAATAAAAATGTAAAACAATGAGGATTGTTTTTGCATCTTTAAAATGTTAAAGTTCAGATACATACAAAATAACAATCCTTGTTATGAATAGCGCAAATTTAGTTGAAATTTTCTATTTGGCAGATGAATTCTGTAAAGAACTTAATAAAGTAATGGGGGGCACACCCTGAGAGAAAACAATGGCACAAGGCACAGAAACAAGCCAACCAAACTCAATGATGCAGAAGTGATAACCATTTTAATTGCCTTTCATCCTGGTGGATACCGGAACCTTAAACATTTCTACGTTAATTATGTTCAAAAGCACTTACAAGAATATTTTTATCAAACTGTATCCTATAACCGGTTTGTAGAACTTCAACAAAGAGCGTTGTTGCCCATGACCCTGCATAAAATTATGCTTCGTAAACGTTCTATAATCGAAACAATTAACGATGAACTGAAAAACATTTGCCAGGTTGAACATTCACGCCACAGGAGCTTTACCAACTTTTTATTCAATTTGATTTCGGGGTTATAAAGGAAATCGGTAATAAAGTTGTAAAATATCATTTGAGAAAATTAATTTCTAATCAAATTATTTTATTAAATAAGTCATTGATTTTATGATTATTATTATCTTTGAAGAAGTGACCCCGTTTAGTGATTTTTGAGCGATTCTGTACAAATTTTAATATAAATTTTAAAGAGATGAAACGAACATGACAAAAAACCATAGTTTTTGACCCACAGGAAGATGATTATTTTTGTCATGGAGTTCCATGTGACAATTAAAAAACAAATTATAAACACATGAAATCAAATAATTATAACCCTTTCCGCACTGCACAAACCCAATTTGATCATGCTGCGGAAATGCTTGACCTGGATCAGGCAACAAGAGACTTACTCAGAAATCCAATGAGGGAGTTCCATTTTCAGATTCCTGTAAGAATGGACGATGGTAATGTAAAGGTTTTTCGGGGTTATCGTGTTCATCACAATGATGCACGTGGACCTGCAAAAGGCGGACTAAGGTTTCACCCGCAGGAAACAATTGATACAGTTAGGGCTCTTTCCATGTGGATGACCTGGAAAACTGCCGTAGCAGACTTACCACTCGGAGGCGGAAAAGGAGGTGTAGTGTGCGACCCGCATAACCTAAGTGCTACTGAACAGGAAAGGATTTGCAGAGGCTGGGTAAGGCAGGTTTACAAAAACATCGGCCCAAATAATGATATCCCCGCACCCGATGTAATGACCAATGCCCAGCATATGCTGTGGATGTTGGATGAATACGAAGTATTGACTGGTGCCAGATACCCTGGTGCTATTACGGGAAAACCGGTGGGGATGGGTGGTTCGCTTGGCCGGACTGAAGCCACAGGATATGGGGTGATAATTACCGTTAGGGAGGCCCTTAAGGAGCTTAATCTTTCCCCGGAATCAACCACTGCAAGTTTTCAGGGATTTGGCAATGTCTCCCAATATGCAATTGAACTTTATCAGCAAATGGGAGGAACTGTGATTTGTGTTTCGGCATGGGACCAAAAGGATCAAACATCCTATGCTTTTCAGAAAAAGGAAGGTGTTGATCTTAACGCGCTAAGGTCGATAACCAATTCGTTTGGGGGCATTGACAAAGAAAAAGCTGCCGATCATGGCTATACCGTTCTCCCGGGTGACAAATGGCTTGAGCAGGAAGTTGATATCCTTGTCCCTGCTGCCCTTGAAAATCAAATTAACGAAGAAAATGTTGAAAAGATAAACACCAATGTAAAGATTCTTGCCGAGGGGGCTAATGGCCCTACTACGCCGGCAGCCTCAATAATTATTGACCAAAAAGGCATATTCACCATCCCCGACTTTTTGGCAAATGCCGGAGGTGTAACCTGTAGCTATTTTGAGCAGGTTCAAAGCAATATGAATTATTTTTGGGAAAAAGAAGAAGTATTGAGTAAATTAGATACAAAAATGACCTCGGCCTATATTGCCGTAAGTAATTTTGCGATGGAAAATAACCTGCCCATGCGCGACTCCGCTTATGCAATATCGGTTGACAGGGTGGCTCGTGCATGTCACGCCAGAGGTTGGGTGTAAATAAAAGCATCTGTTAACTTCAACAGTTTCCGGCAGGTTTTCTAGTAACTGTGGTTTTAAAATTTTGGCAACATGGCAAATTACAAAGACTCATTGGTGCCGTTTAAAAGGAGCTCTTTCTTTAACAAGGAAAATAACCTGACCTTTATTGGAGATGGTGAAACTGGCGGAAAGGCAAATGGGCTGTTACTGATAAATAAAATATTACAAAAAGATCTTGAGCGCACAATGTTTCAGGAGTTTGATATAAGTGTGCCAAATTTATGCATCATAAGGACTGGTGTTTTCGAAGCATTTATGCAAAGAAATAATTTGTATAAAACAGCCTTGTCCAAGCTTCCCGATGATAGAATTGCACACGCTTTTCAAAAAGCCGAGCTGCCGTTTGAGATACTTGGCGATTTAAGGTCGCTTATTTCACAGGTGCACTCCCCATTGGCCATAAGATCGTCCAGTATGCTGGAAGATGCCAAAGATGAACCTTTCGCAGGTATTTACGAAACCAAAATGACACCAAACAATCAGGCCGACATTAGCAGTAGGTTTAAAAAACTGGTTGAGGCCATAAAGTTTGTGTATGCATCCACCTTTTTTAAGGTAGCCAAAGATTATATGAAAGCCACCAACTACAAAACTGAGGACGAAAGGATGGCTGTCATAATTCAGGAGGTTGTTGGTACTCAAAATGATAATCTTTTTTATCCTCATGTATCAGGAGTAGCACGTTCTTACAATTATTATTCTTTTGGAAACAGTAAACCGAAGGATGGTGTGGTTAACCTTGCCTTGGGATTAGGTAAAACCATAGTTGAGAACGAGCCCACATGGTTTTTTGCCCCCACCTTCCCAAAAGCCGACCCGCCATTTAACTCCATAGGTGAAATGATGAAGAACACCCAAAATGGTTTTTGGGCTGTAAACATGTCTAATATTAGTACTTATGACCCAATAAAAGAAACCGAATTCCTTGTTCAAAGCAATATCGATGTAGCAGAAAAACACGGCACCTTAAAAAATCTGGTATCAACCTTCAATTCAGATTCGGGGATGGTAATAATGGGTGCAGGCAAACCAGGCCCCAGGATACTGACATTTGCCCCGCTTTTAAGGTTAGGTGAGATCCGTTTAACTGAACTGATAATGCACCTTATTAAAATCAGTGAAGAGGCAATTAAAAACCCTGTTGAAATTGAATTTGCCCTCACCTTGGGGGAAACCGGAGTACATAAGTTTGGGTTTTTACAGGTGAGGCCAATGAATGTTTCCGATGAGAAAGTAAGTGTGGAAATTGACGAGCTGACCGGTGAAAATATTTTGTGTTCCTCCCAGACGGTTCTGGGCAACGGAACAAATAATACTATAACTGACATTATTTATTTAAAAAAGACAGACTTCGATGCAGGAACAGCTCATAAAATTGCCTCTGAAATAGAATCATTAAATAACCAATACATTGACCAGAACAAGAACTATTTGCTATTGGGCTTTGGTCGTTGGGGCACCTCTGACGCCTGGGCAGGTATTCCCATTAATTTTGGACAAATATCAAAAGCAAGTGTTATTGTGGAAGCACCCATGCATGGAATGAATTCTGAACCGAGCCAGGGGTCACATTTTTTTCATAACCTGAGCGCTTTTAATATAATGTATTTCTCAATCCCTTATTCAGAGCAATATCCTGTTGACTGGGAATGGCTCAAACAAATTGAACCGGTTTACGAAACAGACAATATTGTGCAATTGAAACTACCCCATCCATTATTCATAAAAGTTGACGGTGAGAGCGGACGCGGGTTTGTTAAAAAAACTAAACTTACGACATGAGCGGAGATAAACCACTTGAGCAGATTATTAACGAGCTGAAGGAAAGGGCAAAAGAACTTAACTGCCTTTACAGCGTTCAGGAAATATTAAACAAGGCCGACAAACTTACCGGAGAATCAATTCAAAATATTGTTGACATTATCCCGCCGGGTTTCCAGTATCCTGAAGTTTCAACTACAAGGATAAATTGCCCTTTGGGAACATTCACCTCAAGTGGCTTTATGGAATCGGTCTGGGAGATTAAGGCTGATATTGTTATTCAGGATGAGATTATTGGTGACATTAGTGTTTTTTATACTAAAGAAATGCCCAAATCTGACGAGGGTCCGTTTTTAAAAGAAGAAAGAAGACTGCTGGAAAGCATTGCTGAAAGAATTGGCTTACAAATACTTCACGAGCAACTAAAAACTGTCTTTGAAACAAAAAAACCTGAAAATCACAAAGCCGAATGGTGGATAATACTTGAAATGCTCGCACAAACTGACCCTAAATTACTTGTGAGATTATCCAGAAAGATGGTTAATTATTTATGTTGGACCGGGGTTAGCGAAGCAGAGAAACTATTGGAAGATTTCAGCCCTATTTTTAAAAGCGGTGATAAACTTTCAAACGAAGTAAACAAACCCTATCAAAGGCAAGAAAGCAGGGATTTGATAAAACTGGCTTATGAAATATTTAATGTCGCAAGAGAAAACATTTGCGAAAAAGAAATTCTGGAATATATTCAAAAGTGGACAAAAGAAGACAGATCAGGTTTTTTGTCAGAAATATTAGAGAATTCAGGGTCTTCATTGGCGGAAATAACCTCATCGGTTGAAAGGTACCATCATTTGAACCCTAATATGATGGAGTTGTCCCCTCCCAGAAGGAAAAGTTTTACCATAGCCCTGATAAAAAGGCTTCTGACCGAACAACACGACTTCATAAACATTGCAAAAAACTATTTTGACATTAATGATTTTAACGACCTTCTTCATCACATCATCTCTCCTTTGGGAAGTTTTGGTAAATTAGGAGGAAAGAGTGCAGGCCTTTTTCTTGCAAAACAGATGCTTAAGAAAGCTTCAGAACACAATGACCTTCTTTCAAAGATTAAAACGCCCAAAACATGGTATATTATTTCTGACGGTTTATTAAATTTCTTGAGTTACAATAACCTTGATGAGGTCATTGAGCAGAAGTACAAGGAGATTGGACAGGTAAGGCAAGAATATCCATACGTTGTTCAGGTATTTAAAAATTCCATTCATTCACCGGAAATTGTCAAAGGACTTTTGGTGGCGCTTGAAGACTTTGGCAACGTACCATTGGTGATCAGGAGTTCGAGTTTATTGGAAGACAGGGTTGGTGCAATTTTTGCCGGAAAGTATAAAAGCCTTTTCATTGCAAATCAGGGTTCAAAAGAAAAAAGGCTCAACGAACTTACCGATGCCATAGCAGAGGTTTATGCATCAACATTCGGTCCGGATCCGATTGAATACAGGACGCACAACGACCTGCTGGATTTTCATGAAGAAATGGGCATTATGATACAGGAAGTTGTAGGGGTTAGGGCAGGTCATTATTTTTTTCCCGCCTTTGCAGGTGTTGCTTTCAGCAGGAACGAATTCAGATGGTCGGGACGAATAAAGCCGGAAGATGGCCTGGTTAGGATTGTTCCGGGCTTGGGCACAAGGGCTGTTGACCGTTTGAGTGACGATTACCCGGTACTTCTGTCACCAGGTCAGCCTCACTTGCGGGTGAACGTTTCAATTGATGAAATAATCCGCTATTCACCAAAATTTATTGACGTTATTAACCTTGAAGATGAAACCTTCGAAACTATTAGTGTTGATTCATTATTAAAACGTTATGGAAAAGAATACCCGATGTTTAACAGGGTGGTTTCAGTCATAAAGCAGGATTATATTCAGCCTGTTAGTCCCATCGGGACTGATTTCAACGGCGACAACTTTGTTGTAAATTTTGAAGGACTTGTAAAACGGACAAATTTCCTAAAAGAAATAAAAGAAATACTGACTGTTCTTCATGACCGTTACGGCCGTCCGGTGGATATTGAGTTCGCACACGACGGTAAGGATTTTTATCTTTTACAATGCCGTTCGCAAAGTTATGACCAATTTAACGAACCTGCTGTAATCCCTATGAATTCTGAAGTCGAAAAAATTATTTTTTCGGCCGACAAATTTATTTCAAACGGAAAAGTCACAGGCATAACTCACCTGGTTTATGTTGACCCACAGGAATATGCCAATGTGAAAGAATATCAGGACCTTCTGAAAGTTGGAAAAGCCATTGGTGTTTTAAACCAACTGCTTCCCAAGAGAAAATTTATTTTGATGGGGCCGGGAAGATGGGGCAGCAGGGGTGACATTAAACTAGGGGTAAGTGTAACATATTCAGAAATCAACAATACCTCCATGCTGATTGAAATTGCCCGAAAAAAAAACGAATATGTACCCGACCTTTCATTCGGAACACATTTTTTTCAGGATTTGGTTGAAGCTAATATCAGATATTTGCCACTTTACCCGGATGAAAAGGGAAACATATTTAACGAAGATTTGCTAAACTTAGCACCAAATATTTTTTCGCAACTAATACCGGAAATGTCCCAACTGGAAAATGTAATTAGGGTAATTGATATTCAGGCTGTTTATGAAGGGTATGAATTAAATGTTTACATGAATTCGGAGCTGGAAAAAGCAATTGGTGTGATTGAAAAGCAAAAAAACAAAGTTGAAGTTGATTTAAAACCAAATAAACAACAGACAGTCATTGATAGGGATGTTCATTGGCAATGGAGGTTGCGTAGTATAGAAAAACTTGCTTCAAAACTTGATCCTAATCGTTTTGGTGTTATCGGGTTTTATGTGTTTGGAAGCACTAAAAACGGTACTGCCCGTGCTGAAAGTGATATTGATGTGTTAATACATTTCAGGGGCAGCGAATCACAAAAACAAGAACTTAAGTTGTGGCTTGAAGGTTGGAGCTTGAGCCTCGCGCAAATCAATTTTGTAAGAACAGGGCACAAAACCTCCGGGTTACTTGATGTTCACATTGTAACAGACAAAGATATTAGCGACCGCGATAGTTTTGCAATAAAAATAGGTGCAATTACAGATGCTGCCAGGCCCTTGCGTGTAGGTACCGATATTGAAAAATAAATAGCAGAGACTTTGAGGTTAAATAAGTTCGCGCCAGGCGTTTCCTAAATCATTTAGATAGAACCTTATGAGTGAAAGTTCCGACCCATTGTGGGCTGCATTCATAGCAATAGTATTCCCAATTCTTTGTTGCCAACAACCTGTAATTGATGTTGATTCATGCACATGTCCGTGCAGGCTAAGCATAGGCTGTCTTTCTTCTATGAACCTTTTAATGGCAATGCTCCCAATATGAACATCCAGAGGAACATAATCAACTGTTTTGCCGTCAAGGGCAGCCCTGTCCAAAAAAGTTTTGTAGGGCGGGCTGTGAAAAAGAAAAACAGCATTGCTTAAATCATCCTTAGAGATAAGTTTATCAATATCCTTTTTTATGGTTTTGTATTGTTCTTGCTTTCTGTCAACATTAACCGAGAATGCCCCCTTTTCAGGGGGAACACACCCTGGGTCAACATATCTCGATACATCATAACGTTCCCAATCCTTTAGCATAAAAGGACTTGGAGGTATATATGAATAGCCATAAACAGTATAATCGTTAAATTTAATCTTTTTTCCGTGTATATATTTCCATATACCAAGTTGCTGTGCACTTAAAAAAGAATCTTCATCTGACCTTCCATCATCATTCCCCAGTATTAAAAACACTTCAGGATAAGAGGATCCAAGTTTTTTCTTCAGGTCAAGGAAGCCCTTTTTCAGAACACTCTCAAAAAAATCAGATGTAGCAAAGCTATTGGAAGTAAAGGCAAATAAGCCTGACGGTAATAAATCACCGGCCATAAAAACAACCTCAGGGGGTTCTTTCTCAATTAGCATAAAAAGTTTGTTGTAACGGCTGATGCTGCCGTGAAGATCAGAAACAAAAAAAGCCGGTTTTTTCATAAATCAAAAATCTATTACTTTGTGTCGATACCCGATTGCGGTTAATGACTTGTCATGCATTTTTCTCAATTATTTGGCATTAGTTTATCAGAATTGAATTAGCATGATTGCTAAATTAACATTTTTTACACTTTATCAAGTTTTAACTCATGCCCCTTTTTGGGGCATTGCTGTTTTTCAGTATCAGGAAGCGGATATGTCGAGGGACTACTGAAAAAATCCTTAGTTGCAATTTATTCCCTGTATAAATAAAAATTATAACAAAATATAAATCAAACAATTATATATATTATGATTAATATCACAAATAGCTAATATTATTATAAAAAACAGTAAATCAATTGATAAACATTCTATTTGTAAAGCATTCAAATAGTTAAGATTTTAAATATCATGATCTATATCCTTATATATTTGCCTCCACATATGTATTTAGGTAGATATTTATATAAAAAATCTCATATTATTGTATTTATTATGAGCAAAATCACAATAAATAGTGAATCTTGTTTGTGGACAGCTTGCAAAAAAAGTGGCAAACAGATTATTCTATAATGGAAATACCATGTGACCCGAAAATATTAAATGTAAACGAATGAAAACGAGACGAGAATTTATAAAAATTTCAACGGTAGGCGCCGGAGTGGGATTAGCCGCCTTGGGATTACAATCTCTTAGCCTTAAAGGTTTCAATCTGCTCCTTGGTGATGCTGCTGATGAACCGGTGAGTGATGAAGAATTGACGCCCTATCCCACTTATTGCGAAGTCTGTTTTTGGAAGTGTGCCGGATGGGCGTATGTGGATAAAAGGGGAAGAATTAGAAAAATTATCGGCAACAACAATGACCCACACAGTAAGGGTAGGCTATGTCCGAGAGGAACAGGCGGAATAGGGATGTATTATGATGAGGATCGTTTGAAAACACCTCTGATTAGGGAAACCCGATCCGATGGGTCACAATATTTTCGAAAAGCTGAATGGGATGAAGCTCTGGATAAGGTTGTCTCTAAAATGAAAGAGGTGGCAGAAAAACATGGCCCTGAGGCTTTTGGGCTTTTTAACCATGGGAATCCCGGTGCTCACCTGGAGCATCTCATGAGAGCCTATGGGTCCGAAACAAATGCTGAACCAGCCTTTGCACAATGTCGTGGGCCTCGTTCGGCTGCTTATTATGCTACATTCGGTGCCTATATCGGATCTCCTGAATGTACTGACATCAGAGATACCCGCTGTTTGGTGCTTATTGGTTCCCATATCGGTGAAAATATGCATAACAGTCAGGTTCAGGAAATGTCAGAAGCCATCGATAATAAAGCAACTATTATTACTGTGGACCCAAGGTTTAGTACGGCTGCCAGTAAGTCTAACTATTGGTTACCTATAAAACCGGCTACCGATATAGCTTTAATTCTGGCTTGGATTCATGTTCTTATTTATGAAGACATTTATAATAAGGATTTTGTTAAGAAATATACCTTCGGCTTTGATCAATTGAAGGCACATGTGAAAGATATGACTCCTGAATGGGCTTATAGTATTACCACCATAGAGCCTGATTTGATTCGAAGAACAGCCAGGGAAATGGCAGGTAATGCTCCGGCAGTTGTTATTCATCCGGGACGTCATGTGGTGTGGTACGGCGATGATACCCAAAGAGAACGAGCCCTTGCTATATTAACAGGCTTGTTGGGGGGCTGGGGAAAACGGGGTAGCTTATATCTACCTGAAGCCTTAAACCTGCCAAAATATCCACAGCCTGATTATCCAGAACCAAAGTGGACATGGAAAGACCTTTTGGAGGGTAAATTCCCATTTGCTACTATGGGAGTAACTACGGATTTGATGAAGGCGTCAATTCCACGCTTTAACTATAAGCATCAGGTTAAAGCATGGTTAGTAGGGGGGACGAATTTGCCACTATCCATGCCTGATAAAAAGTTATTTAAGGAGGCTGCTGCTTCTGTTGAGTTTATCGCTGTAATGGATACCATGCCGATGGAAATTACAGGCTATGCAGATGTGATTTTGCCGGAAGCAACCTATTTGGAAAGATATGACTTCCTAAGGGCAGCTCAAAACCGAATCCCTAATGTCGCGCTGCGTATGCCCGCCGTTAAACCAAAATATCATTCTAAACCGGCCTGGTGGATTACAAAACAAATTGGTGAACGTCTGGGGCTCAAAGCTTATTATAATTATGATGATTATTCAGAAGTAATCGACTGGCAACTCAAGCAAGTAGGCACTTCATTGGAAGAGATGAAGAAAATAGGTGTAAAAAGCTTTGAAAGAAAAAATGGGCCTATGTACATTGGAGATGGGGAAGATTATAGTTTTAATACAAATACCGGTAAAATAGAACTCTATTCGACTGATTTTGCAGACAAGGGTTTTGATCCTTTTCCTGTATATACCCCTCATCCGGAACCACCCCAGAATTTTTATCGCTTAATTTATGGACGGGCTCCTATGCATACGTTTTCTCGTACTTCAAATAACCATAACTTATGGGATTTAATGAAAGAAAACAGTGTCTGGGTCAATCCCAAAGTGGCGGATATATGGGGATTAAAGAATGAGCAAAGAGTCTGGCTTAAAAACCAGGATGGTGCTATTACTTCTTCATCAGTAAAAGTCAGAATTACCGAAAGAATCCGATGGGACTCAGTGTATATGGTTCATGGCTTTGGCCATACTGCCAAAAAACTAACGCGAGCATACAAAATGGGCGCAAGCGATGAGGAAATGATCACGAGCGTTGCAGAAGATCCCTTAATGGGTGGTACAGGCATGAGGGGAAATTTTATAACATTTTTGAAAGAAAATCCTGAAATAAATGGAAAGGAGGATAAAGCATGAGATATGCAATGGCTATTGATACCAACAAATGTGTAGGCTGTGCCGACTGTGTGGTTGCTTGTCAAACAGAAAATAATGTCCCTCACGGCTATTGCCGAGATTGGATTGTGGAAAAAGTTGACGGAAGCTATCCGAGCCTCAATATGAAATTTTTATCGGAGCGGTGTAATCATTGTGAGAATGCTCCATGTGTAAGGTGCTGTCCCACGGGCGCCAGTCATATCGCAGAAGGGGGTATCGTTTTGGTTACTCACGATGATTGTATCGGGTGCGGTGCCTGTATTGAAGCTTGTCCTTACGATGCCCGTTACGTCCACCCAGATGGGTATGTGGATAAATGTACTTTTTGTATTCAACGGGTTGACAAGGGACAAAATCCTGCTTGTGTGGATGTTTGTCCGACCCATTGTCTGCATTTCGGCGATCTGGACGATCCCAACAGTGATGTTTCGCTGGCATTGAAGGATCGTTCGTGGAATGTGCTGGCGCCAGAAGCCGGCACCAAGCCTCAGTTATATTTTCTTACTTAAAAACAGCTAAAATTATTGTAAGATGAAAGAAGAACTATTTGCAAGTGGTCGAAACATTCCCAATATTGACCCCTATCTAAATATCTGGCATTGGCAAATTCCATTATACCTATTTTTGGGAGGGCTTGCTGCCGGGATCCTTTTCTTTGCCGGATATTTTGTTATGAAAGGAAAAGAAAAAGAAATGCCCACCACCGTGAAATGGGCTACAATTATTGCTCCTGTTGTCCTGATTATTGGTTTGGGTGCCTTGTTCTGGGATTTGAAGCATAAGCTCTATTTCTGGCAATTATATACGACCATTCGTTTTACTTCACCCATGTCGTGGGGTGCATGGACTTTAATGCTCATAACTCCTTTATCAATTGTTTGGGTAGCCAGTTATATGAAAGAGATGTTTCCGACCTGGGATTGGAAATTTGGTTTTCTCAATAAATCTGAAGCTTGGGTGATTAAGAATCGGATTCCATTTGCGTGGATTATGATGATTCTATCGGTTATTTTAGGGGTTTATACCGGGATTTTATTGTCAGCCTTCAATGCACGACCCCTTTGGAATACTTCCATACTCGGGCCTTTATTCCTTGTGTCTGGTTTCTCTACAGGGCTTGCCGCTACTATGTGGCTGAGCAAAGATGAACACGAACGTAAAGTCTTAAGCCGAATCGACTTGGTTTTCATTGCTGTTGAACTCTTTTTGATTATCCATTTGTTCATGGGCTTTATGGCTGGTACTGCCGTGAAAACGGAAGCTTTCCAGTTATTTTTAGGTGGACCGTTTACGGTTAGTTTTTGGGTGTTTGTGGTCCTGTTGGGGCTCATCTTCCCTGCCACATTGGAAACCCTTGAATTGTGGGGCTACCGTGTGCCGAGGTGGATTCCACCATTCCTTATCTTGTTCGGAGGCTTGATGTTCCGTTTTGTCATGGTGGAAGCCGGACAAATAACCCGATTTTTATATTGAAAAAAATTAAAAATTTAAATTATGAATACGCATAAAACGAAAGATCTCCAGCCTCATTACATCAACCCATATCTTGGTGGGGTTCTTCTTGGCTTACTGGTGTTGTTAACTGTGTTTATTACTGGTAGGGGGCTTGGCGCAAGTGGTGCTGTAAAAAGTGCTGTGGTTACCACGACAGAAACAATAGCCCCCATACATGCCCAAAGCAATTCATTTGATAGTAAGTTTATAAGTGGTGATCACTCCCCCATGTACAACTGGTTGGTATTTGAATCTCTTGGAATATTCTTCGGGGGATTGCTTTCCGGAATTCTTTTTGGAAGGATAAAAAAACCCAGAATTGAACACAGTCCGAAAATTAGTGGGAAAACAAGGATGATTGCAGCATTACTAGGGGGAATACTGTTTGGTGCCGGTAGTCAGTTTGGAAGGGGGTGTACGAGTGGTGCTGCATTAAGCGGAAGTGCCACCTTCGCCTTTGGAGGTGTTGTGGTGATGCTCACCATCTTTGGCTCAGCGTATGCCTTCGCATGGTTTTTTAGAAAGTTATGGATTTAGTTTTAAATTAAAAAGACAATACAATGGGACCATTAATACCTAACGGTTATATATCTGGCGACTGGAATTTTGTTATCGCACTACTCCTTGGAATAGCATTTGGTTTTATTCTGGAAGCTTCGGGCTTTTCTTCTTCCAGAAATATCACCGGCGTTTTTTACGGATACAATTTTGTGGTGCTGCGCGTATTTTTTACCGCAGTTATCGTGGCGATGGTGGGCTTGCTTTATTTCGATTATTTCGGATGGCTTGATCTCTCCAAGATTTTTATTTTACCCACCTTTCTTGCACCAATGATCACTGGAGGAGTGATTATGGGTCTTGGTTTTCTCCTCGGGGGATTTTGTCCGGGAACTAGTTTTACTGCCATTGCCATTGGAAAAATTGATGGCTTGGTATTTACCGTTGGCCTTTACATTGGAATATTCGTTTTTTCTGAAAGTTTCCCTCTTTTTAAGAACTTTTATTACAGTGGAAACATGGGTCATGTTACTTTGATGGATGTTACCGGGATTTCCGCACAATGGTTTGCCTTTGGCTTTGTAGTGATAGCACTTACTGCTTTTTGGTTTACCATGCTCATTGAAAAACGTGTCAGAAAGAATATCACTATTTACAAATTCTAAAATTATGAACCGAAATTATATTTTCCTCACCCTTCTAATGGTGGGGCTGGCCGCTGGCACATGGTTCCTAAAAAAGCCAGTTGAATATAAACAGATTAACCCAAAGGATCTTTTGTGGGAGATAATTCAGCCTACCCGATATGTAAGTACAGACAAGGTAGCCAAGATGATGATACAAAAAGACCCTTCGTTGGAATTGATAGATGTGCGCAGTGCTTCTGAATTCAATCATTTTTCTCTGCCTAATACTATTAACTTGCCGCTCGACAGTATCCTGAATAAAAGCAGTATGGATTATTTTGGTATTCACGGGGTGAATGTGGTTTTTATTTCTAACGATGGCATCAAGGCTGACCAGGCCTGGGTGCTGGTCAAACGTTTAGGATTTAATGCTACCTACGTGATGAAAGGAGGTCTGAACCGATGGATAGAAACTATCATTCAGCCTAAAGAACCGGTAGAAGGCTCTCCTCGCACCGCGTTTGAAACCTATTCGTTCCGAAAAGGTGCTAGGCTTTATTTTACAGGTGCCAAAGTAGAAACGGCTACTAACTCGAAAAAGGCAAAAGTTGTCTTCAAACGTAAGAAAAAAACTACCGTTGCTTCTGGTGGTTGCTAGTAGCTTACAGATTTCATTTTTGAATTATTAAATTTAGAAAAATGCACGTACACGAATTAAATCCTAAAAAAACCTTAATAGCATTGGTTGCATTTGTCCTTCTTCTAGTGGTTGGATTCCTTACAATGCATAAGCCATTGCTTAGCTATGAGCTCAATATGAAGCAAAGCCTACAAATGTTGAAGGAGCAAAATACTTGTTTCTACCCATATCAATTGGTTGGGGTGTTGAATAAGAAAGACAAAAATGTAGTACTTATCGACCTACGGAATCATTTTGTTTACGGACAGGGGCATATTCCTGGAGCCGAAAATATATCAGCCTACGACCTAACGCGTAAAGAAAATATTGACCGTATGGAAAATTTTAAAAAGCAGGGAGTTACAGTGGTTTTATATGGAGAGGATCAATTGCAGATCAATGGTCCATGGATGTTGTTCAGGCAAGTGGGTTTTGATAATGTGAAGATACTGTTGGGAGGTTATAAATATTATTTGAAACACCAAAACGACTTGTCTGCCACCAAAACTGACAAAAGTTATTTAAAAGGCAATGCACAATATGATTATGCCAAAGTGGCTTCCAGTAGTGCTACAGTTGGCGATGCTCCTGTCAAGACAAAAAAAACGCTTATCGTTCACCGGAGAAAGAAAGCTGCCGCTGCTGCAGGGGGCTGCTAAATCAGGTAAGGTTAATAACTTATAAAAAAGCAAGATCGTTCAAGGTCTTGTTCTTTTATCCCGATTTATTAATTGCTTTTAAACGTTCTTTGTCTAGAATACTGATAGTTTTTCCATCAATAGCAATAAGCCCATCCAGTCTGAATTCCGAAAAGGTGCGGATGGTATTTTCAGTGGTAATGGAAAGCAGTTCGCCTATCTCACGACGGGTAAGCAGTAGTTGAAATTTATCGATATGATAGATTTGATCTGCAAAAAATAATAGGATTTGTGCAATTCGCCCTTTCACCTGCTTTTGCGACTGATCGAAGCGACTATCAATAATTTCATCGGAGACCCGGCTCATTCTATTCAAAACCCGGAGGCTAAAGTTACCGTTTGTACGTACTAAATGTTCCAATACAATTAATTCAACATCACACACTAGCGTGTCTTCCAGAGCAGTTATGCTATAACGGTATTTTAAACCGGAAAAAATATTGAGTAAATTAACAAAGTCGCCTGGTTTGTTAATGCTTAGGATATGATCTTTCCCATGATGGTCGGTTTTGTAAAGTTTTACCAAACCCTTTCTCAAATAAAGAAATGAAGTTACTTCTTCGCCCTCCTTTTTTATTACTTCACCACGTTTAAAAAGCATCTCCTTTCTGGCTTGATTCACAAGGTTATATTCGAAATCATTCAGGTCACCAAAGAGCAATTGTCTGTAAACACATGTTTTACAGCTTAATATGTCGCTTTTTATTCTCATTCTAAAATATTAAAAATGCAAAGATAGATGATTTATATCATAGCTGAAAATCTAAGTATTTAAATATATATATATATTTTTGCGTTATATTTTTAACAAATCTTGTTGGAGAGTTTCATATCGATAATCAAGTGATTACTTTTCAACTTATTATTATTAAATAACACAATATGAAGAAATTATTGATATTGGGAGCTGGAACCGCCGGCACGATGATGGCCAATAAAATGCGTAAAAAATTGAGCCGTGATGAATGGGAAATTACCATTGTTGACCAATTTAAAACTCATTATTATCAGCCCGGGTTTTTATTTATTCCTTTTGGGATGTACACTCGAGAAGATGTTATAAAACAGAAAAGCGACTTTATGCCCATTGGCGTAAATGTTATTTATTCGAAGATCGAAAAAATTGAAGCTGTCGAAAATAAGGTACTGCTCGCTGACGGGGTAGTGTTGACTTATGATTATCTTCTTATTGCTACCGGAACACGCACAGCACCGGAAGAAACCCCGGGCTTGAAAGATAAATTATGGCATAAAGAAATTTTTGATTTCTACACCCTTGAAGGGGCACTGGCTTTGGCCGATTTCTTTAAAACCTGGGAGGGAGGTGAATTGGTGGTGAATATCGCTGAATTGCCCTATAAATGTCCTGTTGCACCGCTTGAATTTGTGTTCTTTGCAGATGCTTTCTTTACAGAAAGAGGCATGCGTGATAAAGTGAACATTACCTTTGTTACCCCACTTCCAGGTGCCTTTACCAAACCCCGTGCCACTAAGATGCTGGGCGATCTGATGAAGACCAAAAATATTAATATTATTCCTGACTACAATATTGCTGAGGTCAACAATGATGAAAAGAAAATTATTGATTTTGGCGGAAGGGAAGTTAAATTTGATTGCCTGGTCAGTATTCCTACAAATCTGGGCGATAAACTTATAGAACGCAGCGGACTCGGGGATGATATGAATTTTGTTCCTACCGATAAACATACTCTACAATCCAAGGCTCATGAGAATATATTTGTGATTGGTGATGCAGCCAACCTACCTACTTCCAAAGCCGGTTCTGTAGCACATTTTTCGGCGGAAATTCTGGAAGAAAATCTGATGTGTGCTTTCGAAGGCCGTCCTTTCACTGCTAGTTTCGATGGACATGCCAATTGTTATATTGAAACAGGCTATGGTAAGGGGACACTTATTGATTTCAATTATGATACTGAACCATTGCCAGGTGCATTTCCTTTTCCGGGCGTTGGTCCTTTCGGCTTGTTAAAGGTTACCCGCACCAACCACTATGGAAAACTGATTTTCCGCTGGTTGTACTGGCACATATTGCTTAAAGGTAAAGAAATGCCCATTGCTTCTGAAATGAAAATGGCTGGTAAAAAGCTTTAAGGTAATCAATCTATAAAACTTAAAGCGATGGAAGATAACAAGATGCAGCAGCAAATAGATGAAATAAATCGGAAACTCGATCGGGTACTGGAAGAAGTTTCCGCCCAACGGGAAGTCCGTCAAACAGCGATTGACCTGGTTTCCGACCTCTCAATTATCGGAAAAGATATGTTTGGTGCTACAGTCACTGAATTGGATAATGCCGGTATTGAAGTCGACGGGGAAGCCGTGAAGATGCTCTTACTAAAAATTGTAAGAAATGTTGACTCACTGAACAAGACTTTCGATATGCTCGAAAGTACTTTCGACCTCGTGAGTGACCTTACTCCCATAATTCGTCAAATGGGTCTCGATGGGGTTGAATTGTTGAGTAAGTTGGATACCAAAGGCTACGTTGATTTTGCAAAAGAAGGTGGCAATATACTGGACAACATTGTTTCCCATTTCTCTGTGGAGGATGTTCGGAGCTTGTCTGACAACATTGTCACTATCCTGGAAACGGTGAAAAACCTTACCCAGCCCGAAATGTTGGGTGCCATTAATAATGGCTTAGTGGTTTATAAGAGCTTAGATGTGAAAAATATTCCCGAATATTCTCTTTTCAAGGCGATGCGTGCAATGAACGCCCCTGAGCTAAGAAAAGGACTTGGTTTTATGATCACTTTTCTTAAGAACATTGCTAAGGAATCAGAGAAACAGTCAAATAAATAAATTGTTAATCATTAATAAATAATATCATGTCAACAAAAACTATAGCAGGTGTAAATGTGGATGTTAACGAAGAAGGATACTTAAACGATGCATCCCAGTGGACTAAAGCGGTAGGGACCGAAATTGCAAAGGAAGAGGGAATTGAACTCACCGAAAAACACTTTGAGATTATTGAATTTGTCAGGGCTAAAGTGGCAGCAGGCGAGGGGCTAACCATTCGTGGAATCGGTAAATCAGGTATTGTAGATGCCAAAACTTTTTACCAATTGTTCCCCGGAGCTCCTTTAAAAAAAGCAACCAAGATTTCTGGTGTTCCTAAGCCCGTTTCCTGTATCTAATCGTTAAAACCTAAAACCATGGATAACAAAGAAATTAAGCATCCTTTGAAAAAAATCTTAATGATTTGCTCAAAGGCAAATTTGGAAGACGTTTACGCTGCCCTGGTCATGGCTAATGGAGCTGTGATGGAAGGTATCGAAACCAAGGTGTTTTTTACCTTTTTCGGTCTGGACGCCATTACCAAAAAAACAATGAATAATCTGCATACCGCTACCGTTGGTAATCCCGGAATGCGGATGCCCGGCGGATTGCCTTTCCCAACATTATTGGGTGCTATACCCGGCGTAGAAGCTGGTGTTACCTCAATGATGAAGAAAACGATGGATAAACTGGATATTCCTCCTGTGGATGAATTTCTGGAATTAATTGAAGCCGGTGGTGGTGAAATCTATGCTTGTAAACTGGCTGCCGACATGTTTAAGCTGAAGAAGGAAGACTTTCATGAAACAGTGAAGGCCATTATTACCGTTGGCGATCTCTATGCCATGTGTGATGGTGAAGGCACGCAAATCGTGTTTACCTAATGATTTAATTATTATCAAAAAAAAAACCTCGCCATTGGTGAGGTTTTTTTACTTTTGACCCTTTATTTGAGTATGGAAGAACAAAGTACAAAAAACAAGGGCGTAGCAGAAGGAAAAGTGATGTCCTTTTGGGATCATCTTGAAGAGTTAAGGGGACACATTTTTCGGTCTGTTGCTGCTGTGATTGTTTTGGCCATTCTAGCTTTCCTAAACCGGCACATTATTTTCGATACTATTATTTTAGGCCCCAGCACTTCTCATTTTATTACCTATACCTGGTTGTGTAAATTGGGGCATCTTATTCATTCTCCATCTTTGTGCATCTCCGATCTGCATCTGAAGATTATTAATATTAAGATGTCGGGGCAATTTTTAACCCATATGTATATTTCGGCCGTAGCCGGATTTATATTGGCATTTCCTTATGTGCTTTGGGAAATTTGGCGCTTTGTCCAACCTGCTCTTCATAATAATGAAAAAAAATATTCCAGGGGAGGCTTACTTATCAGCACCCTATTATTTCTTATTGGTATTTTATTTAGTTTCTTTTTTATTGTTCCTATCACGGTTAATTTTCTGGGCACCTATTCTGTGAGTAGCGATGTTGCTAACCAAATATCCCTCAGCTCTTACATCAATACGGTTGTTTCGGTAACTTTTGCAGTAGGTCTTGTTTTTGAATTACCCATTTTGGTTTACTTTTTAACAAGTATTGGAGTCGTTAGCCCGGGTCTTATGAAGAAAAACCGGAAATACATGGTGGTGGTCTTATTAGTGGTCGCTGCCATTATTACCCCTCCTGATATGTTCAGCCAAATGATGGTTTTTTTCCCCCTTTGGGGACTTTATGAGGTAAGTATCCTGGTTTCCAAAAGAGTCTATAAAAAGCGCCAGCAGGAAGCTGATTTGTAATCATATTGTTTATCATCCTGATCTCGCTTAAAACGGGAGAAGGATCTCTTAAGTAGCGGCATGTCTGTGGCTACTGATTTTCAACTACGTTCGGGATAAATATTATTTTGTCCGAAGGACTCCCATGGAGATGTGCTTAAATCGGTATTCCTTGCCTGCCCTCGTAGCGAAGCGTAACGGGGTTCTTAAATCAAATGAATATCGAATTTCGATTAACGATTTAAGAAGTGATTGATTGATGGTTACATAAATATGTACTTAGTAACTCCAGGCACTCTTGACTGTGGCAAGCAGCTTAAGCATTCCAAACTTCAGGCACTTCCCTCATTCCCACTCTATGGTGGCTGGTGGTTTGGAGCTGATGTCGTATACCACCCGGTTAACACCTCTTACTTTATTAATAATATCGTTGGAAACCTGGGCAAGAAATTCATAGGGCAAATGAGACCAGTCTGCTGTCATACCATCAGTTGAACCAACAGCCCGTAGTGCCACCACATTTTCATAGGTGCGTTCGTCGCCCATCACACCCACCGATTGTACCGGCAATAAAACAGCCAGTGCTTGCCATACTTTATCATAAAGGCCTTCTTTTTTCAAACTGCTAATAAAGATATCATCCACTTCCTGCAAAACCCGAATTCGTTCCCGATTTATTTCTCCCAAAACACGGATTCCAAGTCCGGGGCCGGGGAACGGATGACGGTTTAAAATTTCCGGGGACATTTCCAATGCCTTTCCAATACGCCTTACTTCGTCCTTGAAAAGGCTGTTCAAAGGTTCTACTACTTTCAATTTCATAAAATCGGGAAGTCCACCAACATTGTGATGCGATTTGATGGTTGCCGAAGGCCCATTTACGGAAACAGATTCAATCACATCCGGGTAAATGGTTCCTTGTGCAAGCCATTTTACATTTTCGATGGCATTGGCTTCCTGGTCAAAAACCTCAATGAAAGTTTTTCCAATGGCCTTACGCTTTTTCTCGGGTTCCGTAATGCCTTTTAGGGCATCCAGGAACAAAACGGAAGCATCAACACCCTTTACGTTGAGCCCCATATGTTTGTATGAATCCAGTACGCTGGCAAATTCATTTTTTCGCAATAGGCCATTGTCAACAAAAACACAATAAAGATTTTTTCCAATGGCTTTGTGCAACAATACTGCTGCTACCGACGAATCTACGCCTCCGGATAGCCCGAGTACCACCTTGTCATTTCCAAGTTGCTTGCGTAAAGCGTTAATGGAAGTGTCTACAAATGAGTCGGGAGTCCAGCTTTGTGTGCAAGCACAAATATCGACGACAAAATTCTTAAGTAAGTAACTTCCTTCTTCCGTATGATAAACCTCCGGATGAAACTGGATGCCATAAGAAGGTTCTCCATCCACTTGGAATCCTGCAACTTTTACATTGGAAGTACTGGTGATGGTCTTAAAATTTTCAGGCAATTTCAAAATGGTATCACCATGCGACATCCACACCTGGCTACCATCCGAAAGACCTTTCATCAAAGGGCAGCCACGGTCGATAAAACCGAGATTGGCACGGCCATATTCTCGGTTTTTAGAAGGCATCACTTCTCCGCCATCATGCTGAGCCAGAAACTGTGCCCCGTAACAAACGCCGAGCAAAGGATAATGTCCCCGAATGGATTCCAACTCTGGAACAGGCGCGTCATCATCGAGTACTGAAAAAGGACTTCCCGAAAGTATGACCCCTTTGATATGAGCGCCAAATTCAGGAATCTTATTAAATGGATGAATCTCACAATAAACATTTAATTCCCTCACCCTTCGAGCAATAAGCTGGGTGTATTGGGAACCGAAATCGAGAATAAGAATGGTTTCTTGCATGGGGCAAATATAATTAGTTTGAGGTAATGGGGGGAACATGATTAAAGTTTCGCACATTAATAAAGGGCTAAAATTAAACAAAATTAATAAAAAAACTTAGCATAAATGATTTGCTAATAAACTCAAGTTTAGTAAATTAGCAAAGTATCTAAACATAAACAAAAATGGTCAGACGCATTGTAATGCCAAACTTTATTTTACGAAATTACCTACTTCTGTTTATCTTTGAAAATCAACTTTTAAGATTAAGTGCGAAACTTTGGTAATGAAATTTGTAGTTTTTAATTTTGAAGTTGATTTCAACCTTATAAGGTATTTTACAGTAGTTAAGAATATCAAGCCAGGACTTTTTAGACTAAATATTTTGTTAAAAAATCATACAAACTACATACTCTTATGTCCTTTCTGATTAAGTAATCTTCCGAATCGGGAGTTATGATAAAATTGTTTATGGCTCCTATGTCATCAAAAGAAATGATATTGCCTTTCGTGGGCTGGGGAACGGAAGTGTATTTAATTTCAATGGCAAAAATGGGCTTTGATGATCTAGTTAGTACCAAATCACATTCTGCACCGTGATGCGTTCTGTAAAAGTATGGAAGGTATCCTGTATCCGCCATTTGTAATATCTGTTCAATGACAAAACCTTCAAATGAGTTTCCTTTCATTGGATTGCCCTCAATCTCAAACTCAGAACTTATGTTGAGTAAATTATGAAGTATTCCGGTATCCCTTATGAAAAGTTTCGGTGATTTTATAATTCGCTTTTTAATGTTTGCATGAAAAGGCTGAAGTTGCCTTATTAAAAAAGCATTTTCCAAAAAATTAAGATATTTTTTAATTGTTGTTGAGCTCAATTCAAGCGCACGACTAATATTGCTGAAATTAATGACACTCCCATGGCTGTGGGCAATCATCATCCATAAATTACGTAAAGTTCCGGTGCCAATATTTAGGCCTAACATCGGTAAATCGCGTTCAATGTAAGTTTTTATAAAATTATCTTCCCACTGTCTCCAAATATCGATATCTACTGCGAGGTAAGCATCAGGAAATCCTCCTCTCAGCCAAAGTTTTTTTTGATTTGACCTACCAATTTCTGTTACATTAAAACCGGAAAGGTCAATATATGCAACCCTACCAGCTAATGATTGAGAAGATTTGCGAAGAAGTAGTGGAGAAGCCGAGCCTAATAGGATATATCTTGCCGGAATTCTGTTCAAATCTACCATTGATCGTAAAATAGAGAAGAGTTCAGGCATTATCTGTATTTCATCAAGTACAACACATTTATCAGAATTCTCCTCAAAAAAAAGATTAGGATCACTTAACCTGATTTTGTCTCTTGGGTTTTCCAAATCAATATAAACAATTTCTTTTTCAATTATTTTACTCAGCTTTTTTGCCAAAGTTGTTTTGCCAACTTGCCGGGGGCCAATAATGCCTGTAACTGGGAAATTGTAAACTGACTTTAATAATCGATGTTCTATTTTTCTTTCAACCATGATACAAAAATATTCATTATCCGTGAAATATTCAAATTAAAATTGAGAATTTCACGGATAATAGAAAAGAACCCCTTGTATTTTTAATAGTCCATGAATCCCTTTAACAAAGATTAACAACACGATAGATGACAGCTTATTATCTTTGCACTACGAAACTGAAATATTAATTCCATGATAGAAACTGATATTCGTCAACTGAACGAAAAGATTCAAAAGGAAAGCCAGTTTATTGATCTGGTCAAGCTTGAAATGAACAAAGTCATTGTGGGTCAGAAACACATGACCGAACGCCTGTTAATCGGCTTGTTAGCCAATGGGCATATCTTGCTGGAGGGCGTCCCTGGCTTAGCCAAAACGCTGGCAATAAATTCGTTGGCCCGTGTGATTGATGCCCGGTTTAGCCGCATACAGTTTACTCCTGATTTATTGCCTGCCGACTTATTGGGAACCTTGATTTATAGCATGAAAAAGGAGGAGTTCGTGGTGAAAAAAGGACCCATCTTTGCCAATTTTATTTTAGCTGACGAAATCAATCGCTCCCCTGCCAAAGTACAGAGTGCTTTGTTGGAAGCTATGCAGGAACGACAGGTTACTATTGGCGATACAACATTTAAGCTGGAAGAGCCTTTTTTGGTTATGGCTACTCAAAACCCCATCGAGCAGGAGGGGACCTATCCGCTTCCCGAAGCCCAGGTAGATCGTTTCATGCTTAAAGTAGTCATCAATTATCCTAATAAAGAAGAGGAAAAACAAATTCTTCGGCAAAATATCACGAGTAGCTTTCCCCAGACCAATACTGTTTTGAAGACTGAGGAGGTTATGAGGGCTCGTGAATTGGTTCGCCAAATTTATTTGGATGAAAAAATTGAAAATTATATTACCGATATTGTTTTTGCCTCACGTTTTCCGGAAGATTATCACTTGGGAAAATATTCCGGGATGATTTCCTATGGCGCCTCTCCACGTGCCAGCATCAACCTGGCACTGGCAGCAAAGGCGCTGGCATTTATCAAAGGACGTGGTTATGTGATCCCGGAGGATATACGCGCGGTAGCTCACGATGTGATGCGTCACCGTATAGGTCTCACCTATGAGGCCGAAGCCGAGAATATTACCAGTGAGGATATTATCAAGGAGATTCTTAATACAGTGGAAGTGCCGTAGTGTTTCACAACAAGGCGCAATTCCGATGGCCATCGGAACGCTAAGGGAAGAAATACCATGATCAAACCATTGCGTTATTAGTGTCTTTGCGAGGGTTGTCTGTTTTTTGACTCGACTCATGAATATATTTAACATAATGCAATTTTTGTGGATAGAATAAAAATTTATCAAATTGGAAGCACAGGAGTTATTTAAAAAAGTTCGTAAAATTGAAATCAAAACCCGGGGTTTGTCCAAACAGATTTTTTCGGGTGAATACCATAGTGTCTTCAAAGGACGTGGCATGGCTTTCAGCGAAGTGCGTGAGTATCAGTTTGGTGATGATATTCGCAACATCGACTGGAATGTAACCGCGCGTTTCAACCATCCGTTTGTGAAAATTTTTGAGGAAGAACGCGAACTTACCGTGATGCTTCTTATTGATGTGTCGGCGTCAAATCAATTTGGTACTCATGTTCAATTAAAACAAGAGATTATCACTGAGATTGCTGCTGTGCTGTCGTTTTCGGCGATTCAAAACAATGATAAGGTGGGCGTAATCTTTTTTAGCGACAGGGTGGAGAAATTTATTCCTCCCAAAAAAGGCTCTTCCCATATCCTGCGTATCATCAGGGAGCTCATTGATTTTAAACCGGAGAATCAAGGAACTAATATTTCTGAAGCTTTGCGCTACCTTACCAATGTGATAAAAAAGCGGGCTACTGCATTTCTGATTTCCGATTTTATGGATAATGGTTTTGAGAAAGCGGTTCAGATCGCCAACCATAAACATGATTTGATAGCTATCCGGGTTACGGATCAACGCGAACTTACGATTCCCAAGGTAGGTTTGATTCGTGTGGTGGATGCCGAAACAGGTAAAAAAACATGGTTAGATACCAGAAGTGCTTCCGTTCGAAAACAGCTAAACTCATGGGCACAGCAAAAGAGCCGCGAACTGGATACTTTGTTTTCACGCCTGGGGGTTGACATGGTGCGGGTAAACACCGGTGACGATTATATAAAACCACTCATGAAACTATTTCGAAAAAGGGAGGCAAGAAGTTAAGATGGGTACGAACAGGAAAAAATATTCATTCACGGCTTTGATTATCGTGTTTTTATTGGCCGGATTGAGGGTAAACGCACAGCAAGTGCATGCTTATGCACGGCTTGATACTACGGCCATTATGATTGGAGACCAGATAGGCCTGACCCTGGGTGTTGATGTTCCCAAAGATTTTCAGGTTCAATGGCCAGTCTTGAACGATACACTGGTTTCAAATTTGACAGTAATTAATCCCGGTAAAATTGATACCCTTCGAAAAGGAAATGTGCTTTCATTGCAACGTCGCATGCTCGTAACTTCCTTTGATTCGGGCAATTTCTATATTAGCCCTTTTCATTTTCTGTTTAATGATAAACTATCTCAGCAGAAAGACTCTGCCAATACCAAGGAGTTGTATTTAAAGGTTTATTCACCTCAGGTAGACACCACCAAAGTTTTTAAAGCGATCAAGGGTCCTGAATCCGTACCCTATACACTAGGGGAAATTTTACCCTGGATCTTGTTGGCGTTGTTAGGGATTGGAGTCATCATTTTACTGATCTGGTATCTTAAAAAACGAAAAAATAAACAAGCTGTTTTTACTAAAAAGCCTAAACCATTGCTTCCTCCGGGCGAAGAAGCCATTCAAAAACTGCAGGAATTACGTTTGTCGCGATTATGGCAAGCCGGAAAGCTAAAAGATTATCATACTGCAATCACTGATATCATGCGAAGTTATATTTTCAGGCGATACCATGTGGAGACACTTGAAAGAACCAGCGACGAAATTATGGAACAACTTTCGCAGAATTTGAAAAACGATGAGGCACTTCAAAAAGCTAAAGAAGTTTTTCAATTGGCCGATTTGGTGAAATTTGCCAAGCTTGTCCCTTCTGCGCTCGAAAATGACATTAGTCTGAATTATAGCTTGGATTTTGTGAATGAAACGAAAATTGTACCCAATCAGGATGAGCAATCTACCGACAAAAAGATGGAGGAGGAGAAATAAATGTTTGGCATAGATACATGGAGAAACCCGGATTATTTATACTTGTTGCTGTTGATTCCGCTATTGGTTGCATGGTATGTATATCGTCATGGAAAGAGCACCGCCGAGCTCCGGTTTTCAAGCTTAGAAGCTTTTAACGGATTTTCGCCTTCGCCAAGGGTTTGGCTTCGGCATGCTTTATTTGTGTTGAGGATGCTGGCCTTGAGTTTGCTGCTTATTGCATTGGCGGGGCCTCAATCTGTTACCTCGAAGCAAAACGTTAATATTCAAGGGATTGACATTGTTCTGGCTCTTGATGTTTCAGGCAGTATGATGGCTCGCGACTTTACACCTGATCGTATCGGCGCGGCTAAAGCAATTGCTGCCAAATTTATTGAGGGACGACCCAATGATCGCATTGGCCTTGTCATATTTAGTGGTGAAGCTTTCACTCAGGCACCACTGACCACCGACCATACAATGGTATTAACACTTTTAAATGAGGTTAAAAGTGGGATGATAGAGGACGGTACTGCCATTGGGGATGGGCTGGCTACTGCAGTAAGCCGTTTGAAAGACTCTCAGGCACGTTCAAAGGTCATTATTTTGCTCACTGACGGAGTGAACAATGCCGGTGCTATTGACCCGGAATCGGCTGCTGAAATGGCTAAGATGTTTGGCATCAGGGTGTATACCATCGGAATTGGTTCCAGAGGTTATGCGCCATATCCTGTTCAGACTCCTTTCGGAATAAAAATGCAGCAGATGAAAGTGCAGATTGATGTGGCTTTGTTGCAGAAAATTGCACAGCAAACGGGGGGCGAATATTTCAGAGCCGATAATAACCAAAAACTGCAATCGATTTTTAAACAAATTAATAAGTTAGAGAAATCAAAAATTGCAGTACAAGAATTTATGAAGAAAAAGGAAATGTATTTCCCATTTGCTTTGGTGGCATTGATGCTTTTTGTTTTGGAGGTTAGTCTGCGTTATACGGTTTTTAAAAGCTTACCTTAATTTGCGAAATATAGAAATTAGATAAAAAATGATTCAATTCGGACATAAAGAATTTTTCTGGGCTTTTTCGCTGCTGATAGTTTTTGTGCTTTTGTATGCATTGTATGGCGGCTGGAAGAAAAAGGCACTGAAGCGTATGGGTGATTCCTCTTTGATGGATCAGATTATATTGCATCGTTCGGACTTCAGGGCAGGACTTCGCTTTGTGCTTCTTTTGCTGGCTTTGTTCTTTTTGGTCTCCGGGCTTATTGACCCCAAGGTAGGCTCGCGCCTTCAAAATATTAAGCGCAAAGGAATAGATTTGTACGTGGCCCTGGATGTTTCCAACTCCATGCTGGCCGAAGATATTAAACCCAACCGCCTCGACCGGGCCAAACTGGCCATTTCTAGTTTGATAGATAAGTTGAAGGGCGATCGAATCGGACTTATTGTTTTTGCCGGAAAGGCATACAAGCAATTGCCTCTTACCTCCGACTATGGTGCTGCCAAGTTATTTTTGTCAGCCGTGGACACCAAAATTGTTCCTTCGCAGGGAACGGCGATTGGCTCTGCCATCAACCTGGCGGCGGTATCTTTTGATAATCCTAAGCATAATAAAGCCATCATTGTGATTACGGATGGAGAAAACCATCAGGATAATCCGGTGGCCGCGGCCAAAGCTGCTGCGGATAAAGGAATAAAAGTGTTTACTATTGGGATGGGTTTACCCGATGGAGCACCTATTCCTCTGTATGATAAAGATGGAAACAAAACCTATTTGAGGGATCAACAAGGGAAGATTGTTATTACCAAACTCAACGAACAGATGTTGCAGGATATTGCCTCCGCCGGAAATGGTGCTTATGCACGTGCCAATAATGCCAGTGTAGGACTTGATAATATCCTAAAAAGCATTAATAAGATTCAAAAGAAAGAGCTGGAAACCAAACAGTTTACTGAATACGAGCATCGTTTTCAAATATTCTTGGCACTGGCTTTGCTCTTTTTGGTAGCAGAATTGCTCATCACAGAACGGAAGTCAAATTGGGTAGATAAACTTGATTTTTTTGGAAAATGAAAAGGAAGAACTTTAACTATTTCGGCTTATTAATGCTGTTTGTTCTTGTCGGGTTTCAGCTTTCGGCGCAGAGCACGAAAAATCTGGTGCGCAAAGGCAATGAGCTATTTGAACAACAAAAATATCAGGATGCAGAAGTAAAGTATCGTAAGGCTCTTGAAAAAAAACCTGCCTATGCCAGTGGCATATTCAATCTGGGGGATGCCGTTTATAAAGAAAAAAATTATAAAGAGGCCAGCCATCTTTTTTCCGGATTGAGCAAAACTGCAAAAAGCAGTGTGCAAAAGGCGCATTCATTCTATAACCTGGGCAATAGCCAGATGCGTCAAAAACAGTACGGCAAAAGTGTGGATTCGTATATTCAGTCGCTGAAGTTGAAGCCCAAGGATTTCGATACCAAGTATAATTTAGCCTATGCTAGAAAAATGCTGAAAAAGCAGCAACAAAAGAAAAAGCAACAGAAGCAGAATAAAAACAAAAACCAAAATAAAAACAAGAAACAAAAGAACAAACAGAATAAGCAAAAGGATAAAAATAAACAGAACAATAAACAAAACAAGGGAAAGCAAAAGAACCAACCATCTAAAGGTCAGCAAGGCGATCAGAAGAAAAATGAAAACCAGAATAAGTCTCCTCAGATTTCTCGTCAGGATGCCAAACGGATGTTGGATGCATTGGAGAACAACGAGAAAAAAACCTTGCATAAATTACAAAGGCAAAAAGCCAAAGCGGTTCATGCTAAATCGAATGTGATTAACTGGTAATACTGAAAGATGAAAAACTTATCAGCTTTGGCGACAAAGGAATTGTTCAGGATAGTTTGGGTTAATAAATAATCCTATTTTTGAAAAATAATAATGTTTTAATGAAGAAGGTCGCTATTTATATGATTATTCTCCTGCTGTTGGGTGGGCCGTTCGTATTGATGGCAAACAAGCAGGTAAGTTTCGTAGCCAGTTCACCACAGGAAGTAAAGCTTGGCGATCAATTTGAAATTGTGTATCAGATTAACGCCAAGGCAGATAATTTTATACCCCCCAATTTTAAAGGGCTCACCGTTCTATCCGGTCCGAATACTTCAAGCAGTTCCGGGATTCAGATTATCAATGGAAGTATGAGCCAGTCGTATTCCCTTACCTACGCTTTTGTTGTCATGGCTAATCGTGTGGGTCAAATAAGCTGTGATCCTGCTCATGTGACAGTGGACGGAAAAAAGTATGCTTCCAATAGTTTGAGGATAAAGGTGATTAAAGGAAATAGTGCCCGGGCAAGTGCTTCAAACGTTGTAAAACAAGGAGGAAACAATGCCGGCATAGCGGCCTCGGGAAATAGTGCCACTAACAAAGATGTGTTTGTAAAAGCTTCAGTCAATAACAAAAATCCTTTTCTTGGGCAACAGCTGGTGTTGACTTATCGTATTTATACCCGTCTTCCTGTATCAAATCTGGCCATCAATAAGGTATCTTCTATTAAGGGATTTTGGTCCAAAGATTTATTGGCTGATAATGCCACTTTGCAACAACATAATGAGACTATTAACGGACATCAGTATGTGGTTGCAACCATCCGGAAACAGGCATTAATTCCGCAGCAAACGGGTAAATTAACCATTGATCCCATGGAACTGGTTTGCAATGTTCAGGTGCGGCTTCAAGCCAAAAGGCGGAGCAGCAATGATCCGTTTGGCGACTTTTTCAATGATCCTTTTTTTAATCAGAATGTTAGAAATATAAAAAAGACATTGGTATCAAATTCGGTGAATATCAGGGTGAAGAATCTACCGGCGAAAGGAAAGCCGGATTCTTTTGCAGGTGCTGTGGGTGATTTCAGTTTTAATGCTTCGGTGGACAAAAAGGATTTATCCACCAACGATGCGTTGACGTATACCATCTCTGTGAGTGGCAGCGGAAACATTCAACTCATTGATTCCCCATCTGTTACATTCCCTTCTGATTTCGAAACCTATGATCCAAAAATAGTCTCCAATATTAGTAATACCAATCAAGGGGTTACGGGAACCAAGAAGTTTGAATATTTGGCCATTCCCCGCAATCCTGGAGATTTTACCATAAAGCCGGTTTATTTTAGTTTCTTTAATCCTCGCGACAGGAAGTATCATACATTTCATTCGGATAGTATCAACATTCATGTAAGCAAGGGCGAAGGAGATAGTGGTATTGTTTATTCCGGCAATGGGCAGGAAGATATCCACTTTTTGGGGAAAGATATTCGGCATATCAAAGAAGGACCTTATCATTTCAGAAAAGCAAATGATTTTTTCTTTGGCTCTTATTTGTACATTGGATTGGCTTTATTGCCCATCATATTATTGCTGCTTATCCTGATTTTGTGGCGGATCCTAAAAAATCGTCGAGCCAATGTTTCTCTTTTGAAGAATCGGAAAGCCAATAAAGTTTCTCGCCAACGCCTGATGAAGGCTCAGAAAATGAAAAAGCAGGCCAATGACAAAGGCTTCTATGATGAAATTGCATTGGCTTTGTGGGGTTATATTGCCGATAAATTCAATATGCAATCCTCAGATTTATCTATGGACACGGTAAAAGAAAAACTTTTGCAAAAGCAAGTGAGTGAAGAGACCATCAAGGGCTTTATGGATACCTTGAATAATGTTGAATTTGCTCGTTTTGCTCCCGGAGATGTGCGTGGTAAAATGGAAAATATTTATACGGAAGCTATGCGGGCCATTATGCAGGCAGAGAAGTCCTTAAAATAAGAATGAGCCATGATTAGGAAGCATTTAATAAATATAATTCTTTGGGTTCTGATGGGGTTTAGCTTAACGCTGAGTGCTGCTGAGCCTGATTCGTTAATGGTGAAAGCCAATACGGCTTACGATCATCAACAGTACGACTCTGCTGCCAGTTTGTACCAACAGGTTTTAAAGCAAGGGCTCGTTTCTCCGGCTTTGTATTATAATCTGGGCAATACTTATTTTCGTTCAAAAGATATTCCTTCGGCTATCTTATACTACGAAAAAGCAAAGAAATTAAGTCCAAATGATGGAGATATCCTTTACAACCTGAATATCTCCAATAGCATGATTGTGGATAAAATTGATAAGGTTCCTGAATTATTTATAAAACGTTGGTGGGATTATTTCTATAATTTGTTCGATGCGGATACCTGGGCAGTATGGTCCTTGGTTTCTTTTGCCTTGCTGGTTTTGATGGTGGGTATTTTTGCGCTTTCAAGAGAGCGAAAAACGCGCAAAATGGCATTCTTCATCGGTTTGTTATTTGTCGCTCTTAGCCTGGTAAGTTTTGGCCTGGCCTCACAACGCGCTTATTATACCGAAAACCATCTTGAAGCTATCGTTTTTACACCTGCGGTTACCGTAAAAAGTTCGCCATCATCTAATTCAGTTGACTTATTTGTAGTGCATCAGGGAACCAAAATAAAAATAATGGATGAGGTGGATAATTGGGTTAAAATAAAAATCCAAAATGGCAGTATCGGCTGGTTGCCTAAAGGTTCACTGAAGAAAATATAATAGCAGTTTTTTTGCATGCGCCTGTGAATATTTTACTTTTGTAAAAGAGGTAATATTAAATACAGGTAATTTCACTCATGTTAAAGAAATGGCCCACAAGATATTTCATCCTGCTCTTGGCAGCCTTTGCCTTTCTGAATTGGCAATGCCTTAAATCGAAGCAGGCCGGACTTCCTCTGTCTGTGGTAAAAGTTGTGTCGCAGGCAGGAATAAACAAGCCTGAGTTGATGGATGCCATCGGCCACTACCTGGCGCCTGCTGACAGCATCAAGAAGAAAGCCCTGTATTGGCTTATTGCCAATATGGATGGAAATTATTCAGTATACTATAGCATTAGGGATAGCCTTGGGAAACAATATTATTTTCCTCCCAAAAATTTTTCGAATTATATTGATTTGAAACACAGCTGGGATTCAGAAGAACAAAAGCTTGGGAACTTAATTTATCAATCGGATAGTTTTTTGGTAGATAATCGGCAACTGAAGGCTGATTTTCTGATAAAAAACCTGGATCAGGCTTTTAAGGCTTATAAAAGTTTTCCATGGTCAAAACATTACGACTTTCACAGTTTTTGTCGCTGGATATTGCCTTATCGTTGTGCCAATGAGTCAGTTGTCCCTTTTCGCGAACATTTTTTAAAGAAATTTGGTGATTCCGTCCGGAAGTTGAATAGTACAAATACGCTGGATGTGGCTTTATTGCTGAATAAATTGGTGAACCGCGAGATCGACTACAAAGACAGCTATAACAAAGAAGCCAATGTGCAGCACATAAGCCAGCTTGAACATGCCGGTGTTGGAAATTATTATGATATCAATATTTATAAGGTAAAAGTCTTGCGGAGTTTTGGCATCGCCGCGGCCCTGGATTATTCGCCTTTCCTGGCAGACTCTAGTTTTGGTTATGCCTGGACCACTGTCATTTTACCTGATCATTCGGAATGGATGCTGGAATTTAATCATAAAGTTAGTCATCTCCATGCCCTCGGTCGGTTGGCGAAGGTATATCGAAGGACTTTTGAGAAGGATACTTCCAGCTTATATGCCATCAAGGATTTGAAGCAAACAACTCCTCCATTCTTAGGGCATTATTATTATCGTGATATCAGCAATCAGCTGTTTCATCAGGATGTTAAGCTGCCGTTCTACCCGAAGATTCCTTATGCTTTCCTGGCTGTTTTTAATGATGGCGAATGGCATCCCATTGATTGGAGTATTCCAAAGACTCAAAAGGGTACGATATTTCATCAAATGGGCAGGGGAGTGGTATACCTTCCGGTAAGCCAGAAAGACACCAAACTATCACAATTGGGGAGCCCTTTTATTTTAGATTCGCAAGGTCAAAAAAAATTCCTTACTGCTGATTTTTCACTCGAAACTACTGCACAGATCAGTATGGTTTCGCCCCATCAGCAGCTGCAAAACGGTAAGTCTTATACTTTGTATGTTTGGAAAGGTAATTGGTTGCCACTTTATCAATTGAAGGATCGACAGCAAGGTATTTCTTTGTCTCTTCCGGCCAATGGCTTGTTCTTATTAAGTGATGGAGATATCGACTTCAGTGAAAGAATTTTTGTGGTCGATGAGAATGGAACCCAGGTGTTCTATTAATAAATTACATTGCTTTTAGGTTCATTGTTATCTTTCGACTGGGAATGGCCGGTCATGGTTTTCATTTCAGCGGTGAGAGGTATCCGTTTGCCATGGCTATAAGCAACTACAAAAGCATCGAACACACCGTGGTTTTTTATCTCTCGGTTAAGAGCCAACGCAGCTTGGTATTGGTCGAACGAACCGGTAGAATAGCGATACAAGCCATCCTGGTAGTTTTCCAATACCGGATAAGTAAGCTTGTATTTTCCCTGAAGGCTTCCCGGATTAGCCAGCCGTTTTCTTGTCGCCAGTATCTGAACCCTGAATTCAAAATCGCGAAAGCCATGATAGGTTTTGGCTTTATCTGCAGCAGTTTCGTTTGCTTTTGTAATTTGCAACACGTCCGGGCTTGGCGTTTTTGCTTTGCTTTCGGTTGGTTCGTGGTATGTATAATCGAAAATAGGAATAGGTTTCTTCTGAAGGAAGAGCTCCTCGTTATCGCAGTTTTCCTCCTTCTTTTCAGGATTCAATTTTTTTCGATTCCTGCTTGTCCGGCCGGACTTAAAATAATAGGTAAGCCCAAATTTGGTGTCAAAGAGCTGGTCATACGGAAAGCCATCCGGCCATACATCGACATCATCATTTAGTACCGTGTGTAAGTCCCCACCCAGCTGGACACTCCAATGCTCTGAAAGGCTGTAATTTAATCCCAATCCAACAGGAATTACAAAACTCTTAGTGGCAAAGGTTGACGCTCCATTTGGCGAACCGCTTCTGGTAAGTAGCCCGCTAATATTATCGGTGAGCAAAGAATTCCACATACCGTATCCGAAGCCCATGGTCCCATATACGGTCAATTTTCTTGAGGGTCTGTATTTGAAAAGTAAATTACTGATATTGACATACAAAAATAAACTGGCATCATAGTATTTTCCACTTAAACTATAATTTACCTTTGTCCCGTCTGCCTTGATGTCTTTGATACTTTTAAGCCCAGTATAATAAAAAGACATTCCTATTCCCCAATTGCGCCTCAACATTTTCCGGATAGTCAATTCGGGGGATAAGTTATTTTCTCCTTTAAATTTTTTTAAATAATTATGATTGCTTACATCACCATAGAATTGAGAAAAGCCCGGGTTAAAACTAACTTCCCAGTTTCTTGCAAGTGCGCTCCGTTTTTTACTATTAATGGTTTGGGCATAAGCATTGGGGCGAACCAAAAGAAAGCTGGTAATTACTAAAATTATGATAACAGGAAGTTTCAAATGGTGATCAAGCATAAACCCTATTTTTCTTTTTCTTTACAATATTCCATAATATAATCATGGGCTGGGCCGAACCCAAGTTCCAATGACTTGTGCCAATCAGAGCAGGCTCCGTTCATGTCGTTCATATAATATTTTGCGACACCCCGGTTGAAGTAATTACGAACCCAGTTCGAATAATTCATAATATCGTTCGGTTTCATTTCCAACGCCCTGTCGTAGGAACCAATGGCATCACTAAACCGATGGAGTTTACTTTGTGCATTGCCCATATAAGAGTATAGCATAAATCCTGTTTTCCCGGGATTGGCATTAAGGGCTTTTTGGAAATAATCAATGGCTTTGATGTAATCTCCGGTTTGATATTTTAAGACCCCCCAATTGTAATAATTCTGATATGGATCGCTTGATGAGGCCGGATTAGTATTCACCGGAATATAATCTTGCTTGGCGCCGTCAATAAAATTTTTAAAAGTGTAAAATTTAACCTCGTAAAATGAATAATCGAAGATCTGTTTCCAATTGTTTGGACCGGTGTAGATGGAAGCCAGGTAGTTATTGTCAAATGATTTGATTAAGCGGAATCGACAAACCCGGGTATCATTGTTGCTAATGGGATAAATGGCAAGAATTAGGTTCCATCCGTTGAGTTTCGCGCCCATGTGAACCTCTTGGGCATTACCAACCAAAATGCTCTTCCAGTTTTTATGAGCATAATCCTTAATGGTTCCACGGGCTAAAACATCCAGATTAACAGCATATTTTTCATTGAATGGAGCCGGATCCGGTAATATCGCATTTAGTTTTGTGCTACTAAAAACATAATAATCGAGAGAGTTAAAACCTGACCAGCCCTCTTTTAAAACCGGAAATTCATATTTTCCATCGCGATATTTTTTTATCAATACATTGTATTGATTGTTACCAATCATGAGCTTTCTCATTTCGAGAACGATAAAGTTGTCCTTCCCCAGAGTACGATCCCCTGATTCATCCTTGTTTGCCTTCTGATCGGCAAAGGGCAACTCATTGTCCATAGAATACCAAGCCCCATTGTTTTGAATTGTCCAACCCTTGGCTTTTTTTATGCTTGATTCTACATCGCTTAGTGAAGTATATTTAATCAGGTCCTGTTCTGATAAATTTTCACATTTTGCTTTTTTTTTCCTTTCTTTTCTATTCTGAGAATAGGAAAGAAGTGGGAGTATGGCAAAAAGAAGAATAATAAAGTGCCGAAAATATATAGCTTTTGCTTTGATCATTGATAAATTCGTTGGTAACTTAATTCCTCAATTTGTAAATGTAGTAATATTTACATTTCTTCAAAGTGTTTAATATCAAATGTATAATATTTTTATTAACATGAACCTATCATTTAATAAGCATAAAATTCAGAGAGTTACGCTTATTAAAGTTAAGAAATCATGCTTTGTAAGAATTTATATTTGCTCAGACACCTTTTCACGGGCAGCTTTTAATGCAAATGGTATTCCGGAAGCATCTTTTCCACCGGCCATAGCAAAGACCGCTTGACCACCACCACCACCTTTTACAAAGGCCGTGATTTCCTTAATGATACTTCCGGCGTGGAGTCCTTTCGATTCAACCAATTCGTCAGATATACCAACCAATAGGTTGGCTTTCCCTTTGGTAGCGATGGCTAATACCACCACCACCTGCGGCTTCATGCTTCGGAGTTGGTAGATCAGGTTTTTCGCTTGTACAGCATCCATATTTACTTCTTTTGCTATGAAAGATATCCCTTTCAAATCCTCTGCTTGTTCCATAAAACTGCCAGCAAGATGTTCGGCCTTATCCTTTTGTAGTTGATCGATTTGTTTGGAAAAGGAGGCATGTTCTTTCAGCAGATTTTGTATGGCTGTGAGTGGATTAAGCTGCACTTTGAACTGACTTTTGATGTTATGAAGGAGCTCGAGTTGTTCATCTATAAAGGCCTCGGCTTTGTCAGCTGTTATAGCTTCTATTCGTCTTACGCCGGCTGCAATACCGCTCTCGGAAATGATTTTAAAGTAGCCTATTTGGCCGGTGGCGTGAATGTGTGTGCCGCCGCATAATTCAACCGAATAGTCGGTGTCGAAAGAAACTACCCGTACTTTATCTCCATATTTTTCACCGAAAAGGGCCATGGCTCCCATTTTCTTAGCTTCATCAATCGGGACTTCGTCCTTTATGAAGCAGGGAATGTTTTCTCTCACCTTTTCGTTGACCATTTTTTCCACTGCATGTATTTCCTCAGCGCTCATTTTTGCAAAATGAGAGAAGTCGAAACGCAGATGGTCGGCATCTACCAAGGAGCCTTTTTGCTCAACATGCTGTCCCAACACTTTGCGCAAGGCAGCATGCATCAGGTGTGTAGCACTGTGGTTGTTGGCGATAAATCGACGTTTTTTCTCATCAACTTTAGCCTCAAATATAGCTTCAGGATATTCCGGCTCTTTTTCTACAAAATGTACCCAAAGATTGTTTTCTTTTTTGGTGTCCACAATGATTAGCCTTTCCTTGTCTGATTCCAGCCAACCTGAATCACCTGCTTGTCCACCTGATTCAGCATAAAATGGACTTCGGTCGAGTACCAATTCGTAAAATATTTTCTTTTTTTGAATAAGCTTTCGGTATTTTACAATTCGAGCCTGACAGTTTAAATCAGTGTAACCGACAAACTCGGTTTTCTTGATTTCCGGTATGAGAACGATCCAGTCGTCAGTGGTTTTCTCGGCTGCTTTTCTAGAGCGGTTTTTTTGTGCTTCCAGCCCCTTCTGAAAGCCTTTCATATCAACTTCCAGTCCTTTTTCGCGTGTTAGCAGTTGCGTGAGATCAATGGGAAACCCAAATGTGTCGAAAAGTTCAAAAGCAAAATTCCCATCAATTATTTTCTGACTCTTGTGGGTATCCATGTATTGTTCAAAACGTTTCAACCCTTGCGACAATGTTCTCAGGAAGGCATTTTCCTCTTCTTTAATCACCATTGAAACCAACTTTTGCTGTTGATCGATCTCAGGAAATACATCTTTCATTTGATTTACCAGAATCGGTAGTATTTTGTACATGAAAGCATCTTCAAAGCCCAGAAACGTATAGCCATAGCGAACAGCCCGGCGCAGGATACGCCTGATCACATAGCCGGCTCCAGTATTGGAAGGCAGCTGCCCATCGGCAATGGCAAAGGCAACAGCTCGCAGATGGTCGGCAATCACACGCAAGGCAACATCTTTTTGTCGGTCACTACCGTATTCAATATTAGCCATCTCTGCCACAAAGCCAATAAGTGGTTTGAAAATATCAGTATCATAATTGGATCGAACACCTTGTAAAACCATGCTCAGGCGTTCGAATCCCATCCCCGTGTCAATATGTTTTTGCGGTAAATTCGCCAGCATTCCATTAGCCATACGCTGAAATTCTATGAAAACCAGGTTCCAAATTTCTATCACTTCAGGATGATCCTTATTGACCAGATCGCGGCCTGGAATTTTCGCTTTCTCTTCTCCGGTTCTAATGTCGATATGAATTTCAGAGCAAGGTCCGCATGGGCCTGTTTCACCCATCTCCCAAAAATTATCCTTTTTCGAGCCGTACAAAATATGATCCTCACCAATATACTGTTTCCAATATTCGAGGGCTTCATTGTCTGGCTGAAGGCCATCTTCTTTATCTCCGCCAAAAACTGTTACATAAAGGAGGGCTGGATCGATTTTATAAACATCCGTTAGTAATTCCCAAGCCCATGCAATCGCTTCTTTTTTAAAATAATCGCCAAATGACCAATTGCCTAGCATTTCAAACATGGTGTGATGGTAGGTGTCTTGTCCTACTTCTTCTAAATCGTTATGTTTGCCCGAAACACGCAGGCATTTTTGGGTGTCGGCAATGCGAGCGTATTCTATGGATGTATTTCCCAGAAAAAGGTCTTTGAACTGGTTCATGCCTGCATTAATAAACATCAGGCTGGGGTCGTTCTTTACTACAATAGGGGCTCCCTGAACAATTTGATGTTGTTTCGATTTAAAAAATTCCAGAAAAGTGTTTCGTATTTGTGATGACTTCATAATCAATTGTTAACAATGCTGTGTTGATTTTAAAAAAGAATAAGGTTGCAAATTTAAGCCAATTAATTAATTTTGCAGCGGATCAATACTTAGAATGTGGCTAAGATCAAATATTTTTTTAATGAAAAGACCTTGTCCTATGAGGAAATAATACTCAGTCCGGGACAAAAAGCAAGGCGGTTTTTTCTATTGCTGGTATCGGTGTTGGCATTTGCGGCTATTTTTGTTTTTGTCTTATCCAATTACTTTGATTCTCCAAAGGAACTGATGCAAAAACGCGAAATTGCAGCTTATGATTTGCAATTTCGGATGATGAATGATCGCATGAATAACATGCAAAAACTCATGAATGAGTTGAGTAACCGGGACGACAACATTTACCGTGTTATTTTTGAAGCCGAGCCTATTCCCAAGTCGGAAAGAGAAGCCGGAATTGGTGGTGCTGATCGATATACTGATTTGGAAGGCTATAATGAGTCGAAACTGCTGGTTGAAACGGCAAAAAAACTGGACAAACTTACTGCTGAAGTGTATGTGCAGTCGAAATCTTTTGATCAGGTATTTGCCATGGTTCGGAATAAAGAAAAGATGCTGGCAAGTATTCCTGCCATTCAACCCGTACGCAATACTCAACTTGAGCGAATTTCCTCTTATTTTGGTTATCGGATAGACCCGATCTACAAGGTGAAAAAGTTGCATGAAGGGCTTGACTTTGCGGCTCCCAAAGGAACACCTGTGCATGTAACAGGTGATGGACGTGTGATTATGGCTTCTCGTTCACGAGGGGGTTATGGGAATGAAATTCGGGTAGACCATGGTTATGGTTATGTTACAGTCTATGCCCACCTGAGTGCTTATAAGGTTAAAAAGGGACAAAGGGTAAAAAGGGGTCAGGTGATTGGACTGGTTGGAAATACAGGCAAATCAACGGGGCCGCATTTGCATTATGAAGTTAGGAAAAATGATATACCGATTAACCCGATTTATTATTTTTATAATGATTTAACCCCTGACGAATATTCCAAAATGTTGGCACTTTCAAAAATTCCTACACAGTCGATGGACTAATATATTATTTCCATGACAAATAAAATTTATTACCGGATTGGTGAAGTAGCACGGAAATTTAACGTTCAGCCTTCATTAATACGGTATTGGGAGCAAGAGTTTGATTTCATAAAACCGCACAAAAGTGCCAAAGGCACACGCATGTTTACACTACGTGATGTGGATCGTTTTGAAATCGTTTATCACCTCATCAAGGAAAAAGGAATGACCTTGCAAGGAACACGGGAATACTTTAAAAAGCATTATGACCAGCAATCCTTGAATAAGCTACAGGTAATCAGCACCCTTAAGCGAGCTAAGGAGCTTCTGCTGGGAGTAAGGGAGGAGCTGAACAATCATGCAGTTAAGCCGAATAAGGATGTACAGTAGCTTCAAATATGATCGAATTCTTCTTTATTCGTGAAACTCAAAGTTCAAAAGCGAAGCGCATTAAAATTTGTAAGTTGAACGAATCCCGATAGCGCAGCGTATCGGGATAAATGAGTATAATACTCCGTCCGCTTGCGGCAGGGTAGTTCATTTTAATAAAGCCTTCTTCTTTTATAATTTCCCCTCATTATTATAGTAGAGTCACTTCTCTTCTGTCACTTTCTGACTTGGAGTTGCAGAAACCTTAAATAATATTTAGGAAGCTTAGTTGCTTACATTGTGTTAATTTTGTTTTTTTTGAAAACACAGCCATGAAAGCGATAGAAATTGAGGGAGTCACCAAATTTTATGGAAAGCAAAAAGCATTGGATTCAATTCAGTTGAAGATTGAGAGTGGCCAGGTACTGGGATTGTTGGGGCCAAATGGTGCGGGCAAATCGACCTTGATGAAAATATTGACTGCCTTTATTTCCCCTTCTTCGGGTACTGCTCGTATCCATGGTTTTGATGTCCGAATGGATGGATCTAAAATCAAAAAAATAGTAGGCTACCTGCCTGAAAATAATCCGCTTTACCCAGAGATGTATGTCAGGGAATATCTGCTGTTTGTGTTGAGAATGTACGGACATCATTTTGATCCACGAAAAAGAGTGGATCAAATAATAGATCTTACCGGTCTTGGTTCGGAGCAACAAAAGAAAATCGGTCAATTGTCTAAGGGATACCGACAGCGAGTTGGATTAGCTCAGGCACTGATTCATGATCCAAAGGTGTTAATTTTGGATGAGCCCACCTCAGGCCTTGACCCCAATCAGTTGGTGGGGATGCGGAAATTGGTATCTTCCTTGGCGATGGAAAAAACAGTGATTTTATCCACCCATATCATGCAGGAGGTGGAGGCGTTATGCGATCGTGTCGTGATTCTTGACAAGGGAAAAATTGTTGCAGACGATGTGCCTTCCAATTTAATGGAAAAAGCCAGGCTCAGACGATATTATCACCTCGAATTGAAAGAATTGATTTCTAAGGATGAACTGATGGCTCTACCTTATCTGGTATCTGTAATTGAACAGACTAAACATGAATGGTTACTCGAAGCAGAAGCAGGAAAGGACATAAGGGAAGAAATTTTCCAAATGGCTGTAGCATCTGGTTTTCATATTCTTTCATTATCGGCCGTTGAGCCAAAAATTGAAGAAGCCTTTAAATATTTTACACATGATAAATTACAATAAATCTGACGTTTAGGCCTAGTGTCGGAAGCTGAGCTTGGATCTATAAATAAAATACGTTTTTTTATTCATTGTTTTCATTATTTTTGCCGTACCGCATGAGCGGAGTTTCGTGGAAGGATTTGATTTGATTGCAACCACTCTAAAAAAAATGCTAAACCAATTTTTTTACCTGCCAATCATCAGTTTTCCACAATTGATGTAAAATTTAAAAAATTATAATATGTCTTATTTATTTACCTCGGAATCTGTTTCAGAAGGCCATCCCGATAAGGTAGCAGATCAGATTTCCGATGCTGTCCTGGACGAAATGTTACGTCAGGATCCAAAATCAAAAGTAGCTTGTGAGACCATGGTAAGTACTGGTTTGGTAGTCGTTGCCGGCGAAGTGAAAACAAATGCATGGGTTGATTTGCAAAGTGTCGCCCGGGAAACCATAAAAAAAATCGGTTACGTCAAAGCCGAATATCAGTTTGATAGCAATTCTTGTGCTGTCATCTCGGCCTTGCACGAACAGTCGGCAGATATCCGCCAGGGTGTAGAGCGTAAGATTGAAGAAGATCAAGGTGCTGGTGACCAGGGGATGATGTTTGGTTATGCTACCCGCGAAACGGAAAATCTCATGCCATTGACCGCCGAAGTTGCCCACCTTTTATTATTTGAATTGGCTAAAATTCGTCATGAAGGCAAGCTGATGCCTTATTTGCGACCGGATGCCAAATCGCAGGTGACCCTGGAGTACGATGATGCCGGAAAACCTGTAAAAATTAATACATTGGTCATTTCGACCCAGCATGATGAATTTGATACAGAGTCAGCAATGCAGGAGAAGATCAAGGAAGATATCGAAAATTATCTTATTCCACGGATTCAGAAGCTTTATTCAGATAAATTGTTTCAATCCTATAGGTTATTGGTCAACCCAACGGGCAAGTTTGTGATTGGTGGCCCTCATGGGGATACCGGTCTTACGGGAAGAAAAATTATTGTTGATACCTATGGGGGACATGGTGCCCACGGTGGTGGTGCATTCTCCGGTAAAGATTCCTCTAAAGTGGATCGCTCGGCTGCCTATGCGGCACGTCATATGGCCAAAAACATGGTGGCTGCAGGTGTTGCTGATCAGATACTTGTTCAGGTGGCTTATGCCATTGGCGTTAGTCAACCTGTTGGATTTTACGTGAACACCTATGGAACGGCCAAGGTTAAAACTGAAAACGGGGAGATGCTTTCTGATGGGAAAATAGGAGAAATTGCTTCCAAAATTTTTGATCTGCGACCTTTCGCAATTGTGAAACGCTTTGGATTAACAAATCCTATTTTTGAAAAAACAGCCTCTTACGGTCATTTTGGTCGGGATGTATATACTTCAGAAGAAGAGGTGTTTTACGAAGATGATACTACTACCCTTAAAGAAGAGAGAAATGGCAGGAAAGTTTATAGCAAGTCTGTGAAGTTTTTTGCCTGGGAAGAACTGAATTATGTGGATCGTGTGAAAGAAGCGTTTGGCTTGTAAAACAAAAAAAATTGTCATTCTGAACCACCAAACCCGGAGAAATGGGTTAACTAACAAATAATGACGTAAAGTAGGGCATTTCTTCATTCATAAATCGGTGTTCCTTGTTCTTAAATCAAATGAATATCGAACAAGGATTAACGATTTGAGAATTTTTGAAGTACCTGGTTTAAAGCCGATTACCAAAATACGTCATTAGTAACGCAGTGAAGCTTGCCTGACGGCAGTCAGGAATCTTAAAGTTCAGATCTACAATTAATTAAGAAATTCTTCGCTCTACTCAGAATGACAAAAAGGCAGATTTACAAAAGGCTCAATTTATTAACATCAAAACAGGCCGTTTACCAAGTCCTCATCAGCCAGGTTTGCTAAGGTGATTTTTAAGTCCGGATTTTGCTGCATGGCTCTCTGAGCAGCATGTATGGCTCCCGGGTTGCGAGCCCACGAGCGTCGGCTAATACCATTGTTAACATCCCAAAACAACATAGAGCGGAGTCGACGGTCTGCATCTTGGCTTCCATCAAGCAACATACCGAATCCACCGTTGATGACTTCTCCCCAACCTACACCGCCACCATTGTGGATGGATACCCAGGTGGCTCCACGAAATGCATCGCCGATTACATTCTGAATGGCCATGTCTGCTGTAAATTTAGATCCATCATAAATGTTAGCTGTTTCGCGGAAGGGAGAATCAGTTCCCGACACATCATGATGGTCTCGACCCAACACTATCGGAGCTGAAATCTTTCCATCGGCAATGGCCTGATTGAAAGCAGCAGCTATTTTTATGCGGCCTTCTGTATCGGCATATAAAATCCGGGCTTGCGAACCCACCACCAACTTGTTTTCCTGAGCTCCTTTAATCCATTGGATATTGTCAGCCATCTGACTTTTGATTTCATCAGGTGAACCGGTTCTAATATCTTCCAGTGTTTCGCCAGCAATCTGGTCAGTTAGTGCAAGATCACGGGGATCGCCAGAAGTGCAAACCCAACGAAAGGGACCAAAACCATAATCGAAGAACATGGGACCCATGATATCTTGAACGTAAGACCGATACCGAAAGTCGATGCCGTTTTCAGCCATGATGTCGGCTCCGGCACGTGAGGCTTCCAGCAAAAAGGCATTGCCGTAGTCGAAGAAATAAGTGCCACGGGCTGTATGTTTGTTTATGGCTTTCACTTGTCTGCGTAAGGATGCTTGTACTCTTTCCTTGAAAGCGGCCGGATCTTCTACCATCATCTGATTAGCCGCTTCATGGCTGAGCCCTAAAGGATAATATCCTCCGGCCCATGGATTGTGCAAGGAGGTTTGATCTGATCCTAAATCCACACGAACGTTTGCCTGATCAAGTTCTTCCCAGAGTTCAACTATATTACCTTCATACGCAATAGAAACAGCTTCTCCTGTTTTCCTGGCTTGTTTAATTCGTTGGATTACCTGATGTATATCAGCATAGATTTCATCTACCCAACCCTGGGCATGACGCTTGCGGGCAGCTTTTGGGTTTACTTCGGCTACAACGGAAATTACTCCGGCAATATTAGCCGCTTTGGGTTGTGCGCCTGACATACCGCCTAAACCGGATGAAACAAAGAGTTTACCCTTAAATGGATTTTCACCCTTTTTACTGACTTTTCGTGCAGCATTCATCACAGTGATTGTGGTACCGTGCACAATGCCTTGTGGGCCAATATACATATACGAACCAGCCGTCATTTGTCCGTATTGGCTCACTCCCAGGGCATTGAATCGTTCCCAATCGTCAGGTTTCGAATAATTGGGAATCACCATGCCATTGGTAATTACCACACGTGGAGCTTCTTTATGAGAGGGAAACAAGCCCATCGGGTGACCCGAATACATGGCCAGCGTTTGTACATCGCTCATGGTGGCCAGGTACTGCATGGTGAGCAGATATTGAGCCCAATTCATAAAGACGGATCCGTTACCGCCATAGGTAATAAGTTCGTGAGGGTGCTGAGCCACTGCCGGATTCAGGTTGTTTTGAATCATCAACATGATGGAAGCAGCCTGTAAGGATTTATGAGGATATTGGTGAATGGGTCGTGCATACATTTCATAATCAGGGCGAAAGCGATACATATAAATACGACCGTATTTCTTCAGTTCCTCTGCAAATTCGGCGGCCAGGGTATCGTGATGTCTTTTTGGAAAATAACGCAAGGCATTTTTCAATGCGAGCCTTTTTTCTTCTTTGCTCAGTATGTCTTTTCTAAGGGGTGCGTGGGAGATGTCAGTATCAAAGTCTTTTACCGACGGTAATTCTTCTGGAATGCCTTGTAATATTGCTAATTGGAAGCTATTGATGTCCATGGATTTTAGATTTTATTTCCAGTACAAAATTAAAATAAAATCGGCTAAATAATATTAGCCACTATTCCGGTTATTGGCTTGCTTACCAAACCCTGAGGCAGACTTTTACAAGCGTTCCGGGCTAAGTGGTTGTATAGATACAATAGAAGCTAAGCTATTGTTTCTTTCTGATTTGCAGGCTGTTTCAAATAAGTGGAGAAAATACTTTCCATTTTTATTTTTATTTCTTTCCACAGCATTTCTGCGCTAATAAATTCTTCAGTCTTTCCGTTCTGATGTTTTAGAAAATGGAACTGTTTTCTCGTTTTCCTGAATAGTTTTGGATAATTCCAGGCTATTGGTGCCGTTAATGGAAGACTAATCAAATAGCCTAAGACAAACCAGGGATGAGGATAAATGAGGTGTACTATTGCAGCCTGAAACAGATAAGCCAGCGGGAAGAGAACCATATTGAGAACGAATTTAAAAGAACTCCTAAATTGTGGGTCTTTTATCTTATTTGCAATATGGATTGGAATATAATAGGGAATAAAATGATTGATATATCCATAAAGAAAGAGCGGAGAACCAACCAACAAGCCTAAAACATATAGGCCAAACAAGCTTTTGCTTAAAGGTTGCCGGCACATTTCCTCATGTGAAAACTTCATAGTATCCAGCAAGGTAAGATACGAATTAAGTTGTGCTTCAATGGCAGGAATGGTTTCAGGATGTGTTGTTTCTATCCTCTTCAACAGATCGATCATGATTTTTTCTGCTCGAAATCGTTCAATCTGCAGATTTGGGTCTAATGAAAGTAAAACACAGGCCTGTTTTCCAAACACAGACCGCAAGCCATTATAAAGGTCGTAATAAGGACTATCGATTTCAATGATTAATGGTTTGATTCTTTCGGCCAGCTTTTCTTTAATGAGGTTATAAGCTACCGCCGGATTAACTTTGTGTGACTCGTAGAATTCGGATACGTGCAGTGGCTCCCCAAAAATAACCAGTAAATCACTGCGATAGTTTTCGTAGTTGTTGTAATTAATTCCAACGGGGATTATTTTTATGTCGAGTTGGTAATCGGCGGCTTCTTCAGCTTGAAAGGCAATGCGGGCAAACCCCTTCTTCAACACCCTCAAATGTCTTTTGCCGACATGATTTCCCTCAGGAAAAATCACAAACCCATTTTTGTTATGGATAATATCCATGGTTTTGTCAAAAATCTGCTTGTTCTTCTTTAGCGATTCGTAGCCATCTCGAATTCGATAAACAGGAAGAAGTTTTAAGAAATAAAGAATACTTGCAATAATTTTATTCTTAAAAATGTCTGAGCGAGACAAAAACACGAATTGATTACTAAATGATAGTTCAATAGCAAGCGAATCCATGAGCGCATTTTGATGGTTCGGCGTAAAAATTAAGTGTTCCTGGAGGGGGACAAGCTCTCTATTGATATAGTCAACTTTTCGGTAAAAAACGAAATTGTGCCAGCATTTAACCCAGCATTTTAGAACGTTAAAAGCAGCTGAATGCTTTTCAATATTCTTAATGCCCATGGGGAAGGTGTATGAGTGATTTTATATTAAATTTTCTTTCAGTATTTGACCAGATTGCAGCCATTGTAAGGCCCGAAACGATATGCCAGATTCCCCACCAGGCCGCAATGATCGCCATGCCTCCCAATTCAAGGTGAGGGGGAAAAATCTTCGGGTTAAAAATCAACACCAAGGCAAGACCTGAATTTTGGATCCCTGTCTCAATGGCAATGGTCTTTTTTTCTTGGAATGGGAGTTTAAATATTTTCCCCATTGAATAGCCTGAAGTTATTGCCAGGGCATTATGAATGAGAACAAGAATGAAGACATATTTTACGTAAAGCATAAAATGGTCGAAATTTTTCATAAAGGCAAAAACTACAATGGCAACAAAAGCTAGAATTGATATCCTTTTAATAGGCTTAATAATTTTTTTGGTCAAGTTGGGCCATTTGTAATTGATGAACAAACCGATAACAAGGGGAACCCCCAAGATAATAAATACGGTTTGAAACATTTGCCAGAAATCAATATTTAGAGGTCGTACCAATTGGCTGGCTGAAGAGCGTTCCAGAATACCAGTATAAAATTTACCCCATAACGAAAAGTTTAGGGGAGTCATAAAAACGGCTGCCATGGTCGCAATTGCTGTTAAACTTACAGAAAGAGCTGTATTCCCTTTGGCCAATGATGAAATAAAATTGGAAATATTTCCACCGGGGCAGGCGGCTACGAGTATCATGCCAAGCCCCATGGTAGGCGAAATATAATTTCGAAGTAAGATGACTATTAGAAATGTTAAAAACGGAAGGACAAAAAATTGAGATAGCACGCCAACAATAACTGATTTAGGTTTGTAGAGAATATCTTTGAACTGACTTATTTTAATATCAAGGGCAACGCCGAACATAACAAATGCCAGGGTCAGGTTGAGGACATAAAGACTAGCGGAGCTAAAATTTAATCGAACATGATCAAGAGCTTGTAAAGTATCCATAAATCGTTAATGTTTGTTATAACATGCATAAATACGTAAATTTTTTTAATAATCAGGGAATTTACGCTGCATCAAGGCTGACGGTATGTCATAAAATGGTCCTAATTAAAAGCAATTTCTAATTATGCTTTCACTGACTTTCTAAAGCAGAGATCTGATGTACATCAACCAGTCTGTCATATTCAGGAGTCCGTTCATGATAATAAACATAAATGGTATAATCGTTACGAGTTTCCCAATGGTCTCCTTCTATTTGGGTGATGTCTCCTTTGTGTGAGCCCGCGGGAACCACAACATACCAATATTCATAATAACCTTGTTTTAACAAGATTTGTCCTTCGTATTGCTGCCGAGCCGGCTGATAAATCATTTTTCCTTCCGGTTTCAATATCCAATCGGTGAGGGCTCCTATTATATATACTGATGCATTGTCAAACGCTGCTGTTTTTAAGGAGAAATTTACCTTGGCATAATCTCCTTCCAACATGGGATCCTGATCGTTTCTTGCGGTGATGAGTTTTTTGCCATGAATGTTTTGATAGGTCTCGTAAGAATTCTTGTTTCTGGGATAATCGGTATGAAGGATTACTTTGTAATAATTGTTTTCGGGAGTTATTTTTTGAACTGATTGAGACAAATAGCGAAAAGATTTTAAGTCGAAAAAACGTGGTTCATTACCGCCATCAAACAAAATTCCATTGGGGTAGTCAAAGTATAGTTCATTGGGTGTAACCGAACTTGGGTGAAGATTCATGAGGGCATTATCCCAGCGGCCATTTTGGCGAATATTCACTGTAAAGCGTTGTTCCGGATCGTCGGAAAAAGTATTTGATGTGTGTATCTGAAGATCTATTTGTTGCTTTTTGTAAATGAAATTTAGGTCTTTGGGTTGCAGGGCTACCTGAGCAACAGTCTTAACCTTTGATTCAACTACGAAAAAACGTCTCGTAAACATCATCTGGGGTCCGGATCCATCGTCAATATATACTTTCAGAATATAATTACCAGAAAGTTTAGGGCGCATTTCATCGCTTGGAAAGATTAAATGGTAATGAATATATGGTGTCAGCGTATTAAACGAAAATTTATAGTTGTTGATATCTCCTTCAAAATAGCCATCGATATAATCCATGGGATTTAAGTCAGAAGTTTTCCAATCGGACGTGCAATGAATAAAGGTATATTTAAATGGGTAATATTTGTTGCTTAAATCGTCAAATGACAACTCTAATTTTTCATCTGAGTTTAGCTCCATAACAGCTGGAGAAAGTTGATCGCCCTTTGCATGAAGCAGAACTGTTACAATGTTATTATCATAGATTTTGTCAGTATTATTAATTTTCTGAGCAAAAAGTAAATTGCTTAACAGAAAGATGCTGCCGAGGGTAATGAATAAGGTTCGGGTGATTTTCAAGACTTTCTCAATTTGTATTTTACAAACCTAATTAAAGTTTTTCAGAAGAGAAAAAATAATTTTTTTTATGGAGATGAAAATGGAAGTGAATTTGTAGTTGTTTGAAATAAAGCGATCTACGACCACCTTAGTTTTAGGCATTGAATAAAATGATGATCCAATATCCAAAAGATTTTTTTTTTTACCTTTAACCCTTCATTTCATTTGTTAATTATTTAACTTGCGCCCGCAAATCTACATGAATTTATTTACATATGTCAACTGTATATTCTATTAAAAAAGGCCTTGATATCAACTTGTTAGGAGAGGCCGAGAAAACCGTCGTTGACCTGGATTCCCGAATGTTTGCCATGAAACCTGTCGATTTCATAGGCTGTTTTCCTAAGGTAGTGGTTCAAGAAGGTGCTGAGGTGAAAGCTGGAAGCCCTTTGTTTTATGATAAGTACCGCGATGATATTTATTATACTTCACCCGTTAGCGGAAAAATTGCCGAAATTAGAAGGGGAGCAAAGCGTAAATTATTGGAAATTGTTATAGAGTCTGACGGGAAAAACGAATCCATTGATTTTGGCGTTTCGGATGTTTCCGGTTTAAGCCGTGAAGAAATTACGGAGAAAATGCTTAAAAGTGGGGTATGGCCTGTTGTCAGGCAACGTCCTTACTCAATTGTTGCCAATCCAAAAGATACTCCTAAATCGATTTTTATTCCGGCCTTCGACAGCTCACCACTTGCCCCTGATTTTGATCTGATGGTTCATGGCCATGGAAAAGAATTTCAGGCGGGCCTGGATGTGCTTACAAGGCTTACCTCCGGTAAGGTGTTTTTGAATACCCATGCTGATAAAACGCTTTCTAAAGTTTTTTTGAATGCTAAGAATGTAGAAATTAATAGTTTTCGTGGTGCACATCCTTCAGGAAACGTGAGTGTGCATATCAGTAGACTTGACCCCATTAATAAAGGGGATATCGTTTGGTATGTTAGCCCTCAGGATGTATTGACAATCGGAAGGCTATTTATTTCCGGAAAATATGATACAAGTCGTTTGGTTGCAATGGCCGGTTCTGAAGTGAAACTCCCACACTATTACAAAACACGAGTTGGCGTGTCTATTAGTTCGATGATCAAAGGTAAACTGGAAAGCGACAATGTGAGGTTTATTAGTGGAAATGTATTGACCGGAGATAAAATTGAAAAAGATGGCTTTTTAGGTTTTTACCACCAACAGCTCACAGTAATCCCCGAAGGAGACTATTATGAAATGTTGGGATGGGCAAAACCTGGTTTTGGAAAATGGAGTTTCTCTAAAAGCTATACTGCTTTTCTAAATCCCGGCAAAAAGTATAGGCTTGATACCAATTTTCACGGCAGTAAGCGTGCCTTTGTAATGACCGGTAAATTCGAACAGGTATTCCCTTTCAATATATATCCCCTTCAGATTATCAAAGCTGTTTTGGTACAAGATATCGACATGATGGAAAATATGGGAATTTACGAAATCGACGAGGAAGATTTTGCTTTATGTGAAGTGATTGACACCTCTAAGACGGAAATCCAGCAAATTATCCGAGATGGACTGGATTTGATGCGTAAAGAAATGAGTTAATTAACGGAAATTGAAAATATTCGCATGAAAGCGCTAAGAAAATTTATTGATAATCAAAAACCGCATTTTGAAAAGGGGGGCAAGTTCGAAAAACTTGAATCTACTTTTGATGCTATCGAAACTTTCCTTTTTGTCCCTGATAAGGTAACCCGAAGCGGTGCCCATATTCGGGATGCTGTAGACATGAAGCGAACGATGATATTGGTGGTGATGGCCGTTATTCCTGCATTGCTGTTTGGCATGTGGAACGTGGGCTACCAACATTTTCTCTCTTTTGGACAGCATCAAACGCTCTGGACTAATTTCTTCTACGGGTTTTGGAAGGTTCTTCCTATTATCGTTGTGTCTTATGTGGTTGGCCTGGGTATTGAGTTTCTCTTTGCACAGATCCGCCACGAAGAAGTAAATGAGGGCTATCTGGTTACCGGGATCTTAATCCCTTTAATTGTTCCACCCGATATTCCTTTATGGGAACTTGCCATCGCGGTATCTTTTGCCGTAATATTTGCCAAAGAAGTATTTGGTGGAACCGGCATGAACGTCTTTAATCCTGCTTTAACGGCCAGGGCATTCCTGTTTTTTGCATATCCGGGAAATATGTCGGGTGAAAAAGTTTGGATTGCTGATAAACTGGATACCTTTTCCGGAGCCACCCCACTTGGAAAAGCCCTGGTAGGAAATTTCACTAATTTCCCATCAGTACATGATATGTTTTTTGGTTTTATTCCCGGCTCAGTTGGTGAGACATCCACATTCCTTATTTTGATAGGTGGCTTGATTTTGTTGGTTACCGGGATTGCCAGTTGGAGGACGATGATTTCAGTCTTTGTAGGGGGATATCTCATGGGTCTTATCTTTAATTTGGTGGGTGGTTCGAATGAATATATGCAACTACCGGCCTGGCATCATTTTATAATGGGCGGCTTTGCTTTTGGTGCTGTGTTTATGGCAACTGATCCAGTCACCTCAGCGCAAACCAATACCGGAAAGATTTATTATGGACTCCTCATTGGTATGATGGCGGTGCTTATACGTGTTGTCAACCCGGCCTATCCGGAAGGAATGATGCTGGCTATCTTGCTGATGAACGTTTTTGCACCACTGATAGATCATTATGTTGTGGAATCCAACATTAAGAAACGCCTGCGAAGGGCAAAGCTTGCTGTTACTAATTAAGAAATAAAGGGAGTATGTATACAAACGGATATATTTTCAGATATTCAGCAATAATGGTTATCATTGCTGCAGCACTGCTGTCATCAGCAGCCATCCTTTTAAAACCTTATCAGGAAAGAAACGAAGCCATCAACAAAATGCAGGGAATTCTTGCATCGGCACGAGTACAAAATTGTACTACCAAAAATGCTATCAGTCTTTTCAATAAGTATATAGTTGAAGAACAGGTAATTAGTCCGGAAGGAAAAATTATTGATTCATATACAAAACCGGACAAAGAAAATGCAGAAGCTTTTAAGATTGATCTGAAGACAGAAAATTACAATAAATCAAAAAATAAGCCTTATAAACTGCCTTTGTACATTGCCAGAATGAACGAAAAAACCATTTATATCATTCCCATGCGAGGAACCGGATTATGGGGCCCCATATGGGGAAATATAGCCCTGACTGCTGACTTTAAGACGGTTATTGGTGCGTTTTTTGACGATGAAGCTGAGACCCCTGGTTTGGGTGCTGAAATTGCCAAACCAAAATTCCAATCGGAATTTGCCGGGAAAAAGATGTTTGACGACAGTGGAAAATTCACTTCTATTGAAGTTGTTAAAGGAGGGGTTGTTAAGCTTCCTGAAAACCAGCGTATCCATGGTGTGGATGCCATCTCCGGAGGTACTATTACCAGCAAAGGGGTAGATGCCATGATTCGTAACACCATTGAGAGTTATTTACCTTATATTAAACAACATAGATAAGATAATAATATGAGCACAGAAATAAAAGAACGAGAAGCCTTGTTCTCGCCGAAGAATATGAAGCTGATTACTTCACCGCTTAGCCTCAACAACCCTATTACTGTTCAGGTGCTAGGAATATGCTCGGCTTTGGCGGTTACAGCGAAGCTAAAGCCAGCCATAGTGATGGCTCTTTCAGTAATGGTTGTTACCGGGGTGTCGAATTTCGTTGTTTCGCTCCTTCGTAATGGAATTCCTGCACGTATCCGAATTATCGTTCAGTTGGTGGTAGTTGCTACCATGGTAATTCTGGTTGATCAATTACTGAAAGCCTTTGTTTATGACGTGAGTAAACAGCTGTCTGTATTTGTTGGCTTGATTATTACCAACTGTATCATCATGGGGCGTCTCGAAGCCTTTGCCATGGGCAACAAACCCTGGCCTGCATTTTTAGATGGAATTGGGAATGGCCTGGGTTATGGACTGATCCTGGTAACAGTAGCTTTTTTTAGGGAGCTATTTGGATCGGGAACCCTGTTTGGCATGGCCATCGTTCCACAAAGTTTATATAATATGGGGTACGTAAATAATGGATTGATGATTCTGCCCCCCATGGCCCTTATTACGGTTGGCGTAATTATATGGGTACAACGTTATTACAACCGTTCATTAATTGAAAAATAACCGCTAACCTAAGAGAAAAGATTATGCACGAAATAATTAACATATTTATAAAGTCAATTTTTGTTGACAATATGGTATTTGCCTATTTCTTAGGCATGTGTTCATACCTTGCTGTATCAAAAACGGTAAATACTTCTGTGGGTCTTGGAGCGGCCGTGATATTTGTTTTAGCGATTACTGTTCCTATTAATTATTTATTAAACGTATATATATTGAAAGCAGGTGCAATGGCATGGATAAGTCCTGATTTTGCATCAGTAGATCTCAGCTTTTTGAGTTTTATCATTTTTATTGCAGTAATTGCCGGTATGGTTCAGCTTGTTGAAATGGTAGTGGAAAAGTTTACTCCTGCACTTTATAATTCATTGGGTATTTTCCTTCCTTTGATCGCTGTGAACTGCGCCATCCTGGGAGGCTCACTATTTATGCAGCAACGCGATTACCAAAATCTGGGTCAGGCTACGGCATTCGGACTGGGTTCTGGTATTGGTTGGTTCTTAGCCATTGTTGCGATTGCCGCTATTCGTGAAAAAATTCGTTATTCCAAAGTTCCTCCAGCTCTCAGAGGGATCGGTATTACCTTCATTCTTACCGGACTTATGGGAATTGCATTCATGAGTTTTCTTGGAATTAAACTGTAAATATAAATATTCGCAAAATGACTGTTTTATCAATAGGATCCGGTGCTGTTATTTTACTCAGTATTGCTGTCTTTCTGTCCATTGTCATGCTCCTGGTAGCGATCTTGGTTTTTGCGCAGAAAAAATTAATGCCCCAGGGGAATGTGAAAATTCATATTAATGAGGAAAAAGAAATTGAAACAAATCCCGGCTCTTCATTACTTTCAACCTTGGCCAACGAGAAAATATTTCTTCCCTCGGCATGTGGTGGTGGAGGAACCTGTGGAATGTGCCGTGTACAGGTCGAATCGGGTGCCGGCAGTATTCTGCCCACCGAGACAGGCTTTTTTACAAGGAAAGAACAGCAGGGCAATTGGCGGCTTGGGTGTCAGGTTAAAGTTCGTGAAGACATGGAAATCAAAGTGCCGGCCGAAATATTTGGCATTAAAAAATGGGAATGTGAGGTTGTTTCTAATCGTAATGTGGCCACTTTCATTAAGGAGTTTGTCGTGCGGCTTCCTGAAGGGGAGAATTTGGATTTTAGATCAGGAGGTTATATCCAAATTGATGTCCCCAAGATAGAAGTTGGATTTAAAGACATGGATATTGAAGAGGAATATCATGGAGATTGGGATAAATTTGGCATGTGGGATTTAACGATGAAAAATCCAGAGCCTCTCTATCGTGCATACTCCATGGCTAACCATCCTGCCGAAGGAAATATTGTTATGCTTAATATTCGTATTGCCACCCCGCCCTGGGATCGTAAGAAGAACGCCTTCATGGGTGTAAATCCTGGTATTTGTTCTTCCTTTATTTTCTCTAGAAAACCAGGTGATAAGGTTACTATTTCGGGTCCTTATGGGGAGTTCTTTATTAAGGATACGCAACGCGAAATGATGTTTATCGGTGGTGGAGCCGGTATGGCCCCCATGCGTTCGCATATATTTGATCAGTTCCAATCTACACATACTTCACGAAAAGCTACATTCTGGTATGGAGGTCGTTCACTTAAAGAACTGTTTTATGTTGATCAGTTTGAAAAGATACAAACCGAGAATGAGAATTTTCGCTTTGAAGTAGCGCTATCAGAACCTTTGCCCCAGGACAACTGGAAAGGAAAAAAAGGTTTTATTCATCAGGTGATTTATGATAATTACCTGAAAACACATCCTGAACCCGAAGAAATTGAATATTATCTTTGTGGACCCCCAATGATGATCAGTGCCATGCTGAAAATGCTGGATGATCTTGGTGTTCCTGAAGAGATGATTATGTTTGATGACTTTGGAATTTAAAAAAGGAACGCAAAAAGGGGTAGTTGGTTTCTAACTGCCCTTTTGCATTTATACCTGAAAAATAATTTAAAAGAATTTTTAGAAATTACGAACGTGAAAAAGATCTTGTTTCTTAGTGTGCTTATCCCCAGTATGTTTGCTTTAAGCTTTTGTAGTGGGCCTACAAAGGTTAAGCAAGCCATTCGCCTGAAAGGTGATGCGCAGGGAACTTATTACTCAATGGCTTATTTCGATTCTTTAAACCGTAATTTGCAACCTCAAGTCGACTCCATTTTACGAGCCTTTGATCAATCCGTTTCGCTATGGCTTCCCGGATCAATCTTGTCGCGGGTAAACCGAAATGATACTACAGTAGTTCTGGATAAGCATTTTATCGGGAATTTTAAGATGTCCCAGCTGGTAAGTAAAGCCACGGGGGGTGCTTTTGATATGACAGTGGGGCCCTTGGTAGAAGTATGGGGTTTTGGCTTCCAAAGCAGGGAAAAAGTTGGAAAGCGAATGGTTGACAGTTTATTGCCGTTTGTGGGATACCAAAATATAAGATTACTAAATGGAAAAGTAATCAAAAAATATCCTCAGATGCGCATCGACTTTAATGGTATCGCGCAAGGATATTCGGATGATGTTGTGGGACGCTTTTTTGAGTCAAAAGGAATTAAAAATTATTTAATAGACATAGGAGGAGAAGTGGCCGCCAAGGGACAAAAACCTGACGGTGAAGCCTGGAAAGTGGGTATAGAAAAACCTGCCGAGAATAGGGATTCTCCTCGTATTCTTAAAGCTGTGATTGCTTTACGTAATCTTTCTGTAGCTACTTCAGGGAGTTATCGAAAATATTATATCGAAAATGGTATTCGCTATTCACATACCATCGACCCGAAAACGGGTTTCCCGGTACAACATTCACTCTTAAGTGTTTCGGTATTGACTAATAATACAGGCATGGCCGACGCTTACGCTACAGCATTTATGGTGATGGGATATAAAAAATCGCGGAAATTTGTGGAAAGTCATAAAAATTTGGAGGCGTTTTTTATTTGGGACAAACCGGGGAGCGGTTTCCAAACATATGCTACAGCAGGCTTCAAAAAAGTCCTGTTAGAAAAGTTTAACTAATCCATTTTGTGGTGGTTAGCTACTAATTATACTAAACGTAAATAAATATAATCAATTTATTTTGTACTTTTGAGTCCCAATAAAGCTTGAAATTATGCGACAGTTTCTCTTAATAGCCTTATTCTCCTTCAGTGCCATGTTGTTGAAGGCACAGGATATAATGACCGATTTAGATATTTCTAAAGCGCTTATGAAAGATGATATTACCTCAGTACAGGACGCATTTACAAAGATGAACCTTACTTTTCAGGTAATTAAATCAAAGCGGAAGAAAACCTCACTTTTTGTTGAGGGTAGCAAAAACAACATGAAAAAATGGGTCGTTGAAACCAAGCGCGGTTTTGTAAAGCATACGCGTAGGGTAACTTCCATCATTGTAAATTATGACATGGATAATGGAGGTGATTTTGTTGATCTGAAACGTTATGATAAGCCACAACGAAGAGAAAGAATAAACGGCAGAAAAGTGAAATTTAAATTGTCTACCGGCCGAAGGTCAAGTACTCTCAGCGTTACAGCCGACTAATAGTTTTAGCTTCCGGAGCGTTAATCAAACATATCCAAGGTTTTTTCTTTCTGTCTATCTTCATCAAACATCACTAATTGGTTGGTGGTGGAATAATATTTAGTTGGAACTTCTTCAGAGAAGTGCTCGGTGTAATCGCGTATACGCATTTTAATGAGCTTAAGTGGTGTGGTTTTACGCGCAGCACAATAATTTTCAAGCGATTTCATTTGTCTGGATGAAAGTTTGAAACGAATGCTTTTGAATTTGCGCCTTTTTCTTTTCAATGTCATGCTAGTGAATTTGATATCAGCAATAAATTTAGATAGAAAAACGTTTGTTTGATGAGTTTGTTGATAAATTGTGAATAAACAAGCATATAAAATTGCTTTATTCCTGGTGCCTTCCAATAGTTACAAGTTATAACTGCATAATCCTCTCGAGAAATCCAGAAAGTTCAAATTTTCTTTAAATTTGGGTTGCACCTTTGTCGGGAAATGTTTTTATTGTACTATTTACTATAGATATTGTACCAATGTTTAAATATTTTTTAAGCCGGGATAAAGCATTACTGAAAGGGAAAAAATTTGTTTTCCCTGGAGTCAACGCAGCTGATATTGTTCCTGTACTTTCATCGTATTTAACCAATTGCTGTCCGGGAATAGGAAAGACGATGACCAATGGTTTTATTAAATTTGTTTACGGAAACCGGATATTTTTAAGATGGGTCTACAAAAGACAATTAAAAACCATTTCTTTAAATACTGATCCCTTCCCGATATTAGTTGTTGCTGATTTGAATATAGGAGATGCCATCAATATTCAGGTGGCTTGTCAGACACTAAAACAATTATTTCCTGAAAGAGAGGTTCATTATGCAATGAATAAGAAAACGTATTCCCTGATTGATTCCAACCCCGACATTGACAGGACTTTCCCCATTTTTTCAGGAGCCGCTATTCCTACCGATGATGATGTTGAAAGATTGAAAATGCTGATGAAAGCATCCGATTATTCTTTAATATTTAATTTCTGTCCTTTTTTTGTAACTGAAACTTTTGATGGTTTTAAAAGGCGAGTGTTAAATCATTATCCCTTGACCATGGGAATAGCCCACGATGAATTGAAAACGCAAAATGTTAATCATTTGCGAAAAAAAATATTTATGTATTTAACCCAATTGTTTCCGGAAGAAACAACAAAAAACCAAGTGATATTAAAGGATGTTTCGGTATTTTTAGGTGAAGATTCGCTGAACCTTGTACAAGATTTTCTTAAGAGTAAAGGACTTTATGGGAAAAAGGGGATTGTTCTGTTTAATCCGGACTCTACCTCGCCATTTACCAAATTTCCTTTGAACAAGCAAGTTGAAATGGTACAGGAATTATTGAAAGGCGGGGTTCAGCATTTGTTGATCAGTTCAGGCTTCGTGTTTAAGGGAGTGGAAGATGAGATTTTAAATCAGATATGTGCATCTGATGCTGGAAAATGTATCATTGTTCCCAAAGAATTTTCTTTGGATTCCTATGCTGCTTTGCAGGATCAGTGTGATGTATACATTACCAACGATACGGGACCTTTACATCTGGCAGCTTCTCGGAAAAATAACAAACAAGCTAACTTGCTGAGAAATAAAACGGCCATTTTTTCCATTTTCGGTGCTACACCGGCTCGCGTATATGCTTACGGCTCAGATAATCCCTTGTTTTTTCCAGCACCGCAAGAGGCACCTTCCCATGTGTTTATTTCCAACAGTAGATGCCGGAACATTACTTGTATTAACAAGCTTTCCAAACGCTGTAGTACTGTGAGGTGTTTTGACGGATTGAAGCCACAGGATATGGCAGAAGAAATATTAATGTACCTAAAAGGCAACGTATGGAACTAACTCTAGGCTTGATTGCCATTTATGTTATGGGGTTTTTTACGGCTATTCCTGTGGGAGCAACCCAAATTGAAATTGCCAAACGCTCTTTTGCAGGACATATAAGGGCTGCGCTGATGATCGTGTTGGGATCGGCTATTTCAGATGTGATGTATGGTTTTATTGCTTTTTTTGGCGTTGCACCATTTTTGAAAGAAAAGATAGTAATGGCTATCTTCTGGGCTGTAGGAAGTATTATTCTGTTTATTCTTGGAGCCATTACTTTAAAAAACTTCAAAAAAACTATTCACATTGAGGGTGAAAACGAAAGCCTGAAACATCGGGGATTGTCGTTTGTGCTTGGCTTTTCCCTCGCTATCACCAATCCCATGATGATTTTCTGGTGGCTCACCGTTGCAGATATAGAGGAAAAAATCGGGCTTATTAGAAACTTCACGCCCCATACCCATCTTTTATTTTTATTGTTTGGCGGCCTTGGCATAGCAAGTTATTTGGTAAGTCTGTCGTTTATCCTGCGTTGGGCCAAAAAGTTTCTTTCCGATAAAATAGAAAGAAAAATTAATATTTCCCTCGGTATTGCATTGCTCATAATAGGACTCTATTTCATCTATCGATTTTTACAGGTATATGCTTTTTATTAAGATTATTATCGTTACTTATTCAGTCAACCCAACCTTTTAATCAGGGAATTATCTTAAGTTAATTTAGGGATATATATATTGCAAATTTTGAAGAAATCCGATCTATGATAAAAAAGAAAGCTTTTCCATTGTTTTTAACGAGGATACTTTTACTCGTAGGATTATGGATGTTGATTTTCGCACAGCAAACTTTGGGACAAGCCATAGGAGCAGAAGGTTTTGTGTTGGATAATGTTACCGGGGAAGGACTTCCCTTCACCAATATTTATTTTCTCCATTCGACTATAGGTACTACAACTGATACAACAGGACGGTTTAAGCTAAAAACATTCAATCCGGAAGACACGCTGGTGTTTTCACAAGTCGGGTATCAAACGGTCAAATTAGGAATGAAGCCAGGAACTGTATTTCATGTGGTGGTTAGAATGAAAGAAGACAACCACACATTGGATGAGGTGGTTATAAAACCAGGCGAGAACCCGGCGTTTTCTATCATTCGTCAGATAATTCACCACCGAAAAGAGAACGATCCAAATAGGTTAAACCGGTTTAGTACAGAAACGTATACTAATATCTCTGCCCGTTTTACGAATATCAAACTTTCGGATATTAAAAGCAATTTATTAAAACAGTTACAAAAATATTTGCCACAACAAAAGGATAGTTCCAATTTAGGTTTTATTCCCCTGTTTTATTCTGAAAAGATTACAAAAAGCTTTTTTGATCATAATAAGCACTTGTCTCAAACCCATGTTGTTGCATTTAAAGAAAACGGTTTAGGCTTGCTTAAAGGCCTTCAGATTTCAAGATATTCCAATTCGTTAAGTACAGTGATGAATTTTTATGATAATTATGTGGATTTATTTGGTCACAATTTTGTAAGTCCAATCGGAGGGCTGGGGCGTCAATTTTATAAATATTATTTGGCAGACAGCATTCTTCAAAATGGCCGGATGATATACACCATTAAGTATGTCCCGAAAAATGATAAAGATTTGGCTTTCAAAGGAGAATTTACCGTTGTCAAAGATTTATGGGCTATTCAGGTGATTGAAGCTTCATTGCCGCGCGTGGCCAACGTAAATTTTTTAAATAAGTTTGATGTTTCCTATCATTATCAAATTATTGATGATTCAATTTCCTTTTTTAAAAGTAACAATATCAGGGCTACGTTTAATTATAACAAGCTTCCCAATAATCATCGCAGCATGCTGGAAGTGAATAAATCTACCGTTTATAGAAATGTGAAAACAGGTCAGGCTGCTCAAATGATAGTACCTGCTTCAGCCGGAAAAATTGCTTCTAGGAAAAAGCTAATGCCCGTTTCAGACACAATATTTACGTCTTATATAAATTCTGCCCAAAACACTTCAGGAAAGCAAATACGTCAATCCATAGATTCTTTAAACAACATCGGATGGGTACGGTTTTTTAATAAAACCACCGACATGTTTGTTACCGAGTATTACAATGTTGGCAAATATGAGATTGGCCCGTTTTTGAACCTTGTGCAATACAACCGGGTCGAAGGGATGCGGTTGAGCTTTGGGGGAAGGACCGGAGCCCTGTTTAATCCAAATTATTCAGTTGCTGCCATGGCTGGCTATGGTTTTAAAGACAAACAGTGGAAATACAATACAAACTTTACCTGGAAGTTTAAAACTCAAAACAGGACTATACTACGGTTAAATATAAGCAAAGACTTACAGTTGTTTGGGGTGTACGGACACATTCATTTGATTAAGGAAAATACCGGTTCGCTGGGAGAGGATAGTTTTATTTCTGCCATTCTTAAACGCACTCAAAATGAACGCAGGGCAATGTTTTACCAGACTGGTGCTTATATTGAACATGAATGGGGAAAGGGATTCCTGACCGGATTAAAATTGGAAAATGATAAAATTCAAGATAATCGGTATGTTCCTTTTATTCAAAGCGGAGTTAATATTGGCCAAATCCGCAATCAGGCAGCTACTTTAAAATTGCGTTTTTCCTGGCATGAAAAAATAATGGATCGCTTTTTACGTCGATATTATCTTGGTACGCATTACCCAATTATTAACATCTTGGGAACTGTCGGCCGGTTTGAAGCTGGAAATCAAACAGGGAATTATTATAAAATACACATGACCTTAAAGCAAAGGTTCTTGATGGGTATTCCCATGTTGAGGTACATTGTGGAAACCGGTGCATTGTTTGGAAAGGTCCCCTTTCCATTACTGGAAATTCACCGCGGTAATGAATCCTATGGTTTGTCCAGGTTCCGGTTTAATTTGCTCAACAACGCTACTATTGCCAGCGACCGGTATTTTAGCTTTATGGGAGAAATATTTATGAATGGTGTTATTATGAACAGAATACCTCTCCTTCGGCATTTGAATGTAAAAAGTGTATTTTCTGCCAAGTATTTGTACAGTAATTTAAGTAATAAACATACACAAGTAGTTAGTTTCCCGTGGGATATGAATTTGCCGGGGCATCAGTATCTTGAATTGGGTGTGGGAATAACCAGTATATTTAAATTTCTGCGGGTGGATTATATCTGGCGTGTATTGCCAAAAAGCTTTCTTCCCATGCCAAAAGCCGGTATCCGCTTAAAAATTGATATCGATTTGTAGGGATTATCACCGACTACAAAATTCCATCCGGTAAACAAATGCGTAAAACTTTAAAAAAAGAATCTCATTTTTTTGCTGATAAATCCAAAAAATTCAAATTTTCTTTAAATTTGGATAGCACCTTTGTCAGGAAATAGTTTATCCATAAAAAATAATAACAATGAAAAGATTAGTATTTTTACTGGTGTCCGTGTTGATGGTAACACAAAGCTACCCACAGTCCACAACAAAAAGTAGTATAAACCTTTATCAAAAACTGGATCAGGTTTTATCGCCATTTGAAGACATGACCGAATATGCCCTGGACAACAACAGTGTTGGGGTCACCAAAGCGATGAACCGGATAAACGATGTACAAAAAGCGATGATTTTCAAGCAGGTTTTGCCGGCAAAAAGCTATGTTGCATTCGTACAGAAAATAAAGGGTTTACAACAAGCTGTTGCACAAAACAATTACAAAAAGGTCACTCTGTTATCAGCAGCGCTTTTTAAGTATAATATCAGTCATTTTATTTATGCAGGTCAGCTAAAACGGCAACTCCACATAGAACATTTAGATTATATGGGCTATCAGGTGCTGGCTCTTTTAAAACAAGATAAAATTGATTGGGAAGGGATCACTAAAGCCATAGCACTTGGCAAAGAAAATTGGGTGGCACTGAGACAGGAAGTAAAAGACAATAATCTGAAGGATACGTTTAACCAGCTGTTTCGCGGACTTCAACTAAGTGCTAAACAGAAAAACAAGGAAATGGCAAAAGTTTTTGCTTCAATGGATCTTAGTTTGGTGGATGTATTAGAATTGACTTTTAAATAGATTGGTTTCTTTACAGTAATGATTAATGTTTTTAGGTTTTTTGCATATGTTTTGAGCGTGTACTCTTCCTATTTGAGCAATTCCATCACCTTTCCGGCATAAGTATCGGCTTTTTCAAGAGTAGTTGACTCTGCATAAATACGAATGATCGGCTCGGTATTGGAAGTTCGGAGCTGTACCCACCCATCTGGGAAATCAATCTTGACACCATCAATTGTTGAAATCGGATAGTTGGCATAATGAGTTTTTACCTTTTCAAATAACTCCTTCACATTCGTTTCGGCCTGCAAAGTCATTTTATTTTTCGAAATATAATAATTGGGATAAGTAGCTCGCAAGGCGGATACTTTCATTTTTTTCTGAGCCAGGTAAGTTAGAAATAAGGCAACTCCCACCAGGGCATCTCGTCCATAGTGGAGCTCCGGAAAAATTACCCCTCCATTTCCTTCGCCACCGATAATTGCAGCTGTCTCTTTCATTTTAGCTACTACATTTACCTCTCCTACAGCGGCTGCACTGTACGAACCACCCGCTTCTCGGGTGATATCGCGTAAAGCACGTGTAGAGGATAAATTGGAAACTGTATTCCCCTTTTGATGCTGCAAGATGTAATCGGCAACAGCCACCAGCGTATACTCTTCACCAAACATATCCCCGTTTTCCATCACAAAGGCCAGCCGGTCAACATCCGGGTCAACAACAATACCTAAATCTGCTTCTTCTTTGCGCACCACAGCCGAAATCTCGGTAAGATTTTCAGGTAAAGGTTCCGGATTATGCGGAAATTCTCCAGTCGGATCACAGAACAATTTCACCACTTGTTTAACTCCCAGTGCTGCTAGTAAACGGGGGATTGCTATTCCTCCGGTTGAATTGACGCCATCCACTACTACTTTAAAGTTGGCTTCCTGAATGAGTGCCTGATCCACCAACCCAAGGTTTAATACAGCATTTATATGTTGGTCGATAAAATCATGGTTTTCTATTATACGGCCCAGCTGATCTACCTGTGCAAAATCAAAATCAAGATCCTCAGCCATTTGGAGTACTTCACGCCCCTCTTGGTCATTCAGGAACTCACCTTGGTCATTGAGTAACTTTAATGCATTCCACTGCTTGGGGTTATGGCTTGCTGTCAGAATAATTCCACCATCACTTTGTGTTGTTATCACCGCCATCTCAACCGTAGGAGTGGTGGATAAACCGGCGTTGATCACATGGGCACCCATGCCGGAAGCCGTGGCTACCACAAGTTTTTCAACCATTTCACCCGAGATACGAGCGTCGCGCCCCACGACTATCTGAATACTTATTTTCCTTTTAGTTTGTTGTTGGAAATGAATATAGGCGGCCGTAAATTTCACAATGTCAATGGGGCTAAGGTTTTCTCCTGCTTGTCCGCCTATGGTGCCACGTATGCCTGAAATGGATTTTATTAATGTCATTTTGTGTGATCTAAAGATTAGAATTATGGCCGGATTCTTGTCTTTAAATCCGACAGTGACAAAAGTAGGCTAAATATAATTATTTTCGTCAGTGGACGATTGGCCTATCATCAAAAAAACCTTGATTTTGTGTTGGTTTATACCTTAATTTTGCCAGAGAATTAATAGGCATGAGTGAAGATTTTGATTGGCAAGAGGAAAATGAGTTGACCGAACTAATTGAACGTTTCGAAGAGCTGATAAATTCGGGAAACGGTCACTTTTTTGATGTTGAAGAATTTGAGACAATTATAGACTATTATCTCGAAAATCAGCAAACGGAGATGTCACGTTCAGCTATTCAATGGGCAAAGGAACAGCATCCCAGCTCTCATTCTTTTACCATAAGAGAAGCCCGGCTCCTGGCACAGGAAAGCCATTTTGACGCGGCCTTGGATCGTTTGGACGATATGGAAAGAATTGAGCAGGGAAATGAAGAATTGTATCTTGCTAAGGGCGAAATCTATAGCATGATGGATAAACATGACATGGCTATTGATGCCTATCAAAAGGTACTGGAAACCACTGACCGGCCGGAAGAGGTATTGTCTAATATTGCTTACGAATACGAAAGTGCGAACGATTATCCCAACGCGTTGATCTATCTGGAAAAAGCCTTGGAAATGACTCCGGAGTCAGAAGAAATGATTCAGGAAATATCTTTCTTTTTTGAACTTACGGCCAGGTATGATGAAGCCATTGAATTTTTCGGCGATTTTCTGGATCGTCATCCTTATTCAAAATATGCCTGGTTTAATTTGGGCTTGTTCTACAGTAATGTCGATTTATACGAGAAAGCCATTCAGGCTTATGAGTTTGTAATCGCCATTGACGATAATTTTTCCTCTGCCTATTTTAATATGGCCAATGCATATACAAGCCTAAAGCATTATAAAAAGGCTATTAAGCTTTACAAGGAGACCTTCACCTTGGAAAAACCGGAATCCATCACCCATTATTATATCGGTGAGTGTTATGAAAATCTTGACGATTTGCAGCAGGCACTCATTCATTATAATATGGCCATAGAGATGGATGATAAATTGGCTGATGCATGGGCCGGGGTTGCCAGGGTTTTTGTTCGCCAAAATTTCGACAAAAAGGCCATGAATTATTATCAAAAAGCCATTGAGTTGGCTCCTAATGTTGATGATTATAAGTATGAACTTGCTGTGCTCTATTTGCAGTATCAGGATAATGAGAAATCGGTCGAGCTGTTTGATGATGTTATTAAGCACGATACACATTATATAGAAGCCTGGATGAACTATTCATTGCTATATGCTCTTCAGGGAAAATTCGATGACGCGGTGGCTCTTTTAACACGTGCCGTTGAAGAAAATGAGGAGGAAGCAAGCTTATGGTATCGAAAAGCAGGCTATCTTTATCGGGCAGGAAAAATTGAATCCTCCTATTTTGATATTGAAAGAGCTGTGAAGCTGGACTTCAAAAAACATAGTGAATTGCTGGATTATATTCCTGAATTATTGGAGGAGCCACGTTTTGTGGAAATTATCGACCTTTACAAAGAACCAAAAAATTAATACAATAGTAATATGGACATTTCTTTAAAATTCATTCCCCAACGACCTTTGCAACCGCGAACGGAAGGGGTAACCATGGTTATGGATAAAGGCTTGGGAACACATCAGGCAGAAGACTTGGTGGAGACTGCCGGAGACCTTGTCGATTTCATGAAGTTGGGTTTTGGAACTTCTTATATTAACCAGCAGGTGAAAGATAAAATTTCTTTATATCAGAAGCACGGGATAAAAGTATATCCCGGAGGCACTCTTTTTGAAGCCTTTTTGGTAAGAGACCAATTTGATGATTTTCGTCGGTTTTTGGATGCGTTGGGATTTGATGCCGTAGAAGTGTCCGACGGATCCATGGAAATGGATCATGACAAAAAGTGTGAATATATCCGCCTGCTTTCAAAAGATTTTGTGGTGGTTTCGGAAGTCGGCTCAAAAATTGCGGGACTTGAAATACCAATTTCGGAGTGGATTAGCCAAATGAAAAGTGAACAGGAAGCAGGTTCTTTTAAAACCATTGCTGAAGCCCGCGAAAGTGGTACCGTGGGGATTTTTGATGCAAACGGACGAGCTAATTATGAGCTAATCAGCGAAATATCTAAGAATCTCCCCTTTGACAGCATCTTATGGGAAGCTCCTCAGAAATCGCAACAAGCTTGGTTTATAACACATTTTGGTGCCAATGTAAACCTTGGAAATATTGCTCCTACTGAGATTATTCCATTGGAAACCTTGCGACTGGGATTGAGAGGCGATACGTTTTTACACTTTCTTCCGGACGAATTGAAATAGTAGGATGAACTTTGTTCTCCGGTTCTTCACCCGATAACCAAACCTATTGAGGATGGAAACTATAAAACCTTTATTTGACAGCCAGCAAGTTTATTTTTATTCGGGCAAAACGCGCAACCTTCAGTTTCGGAAAGAAGCGTTGAAAATATTGCGCTCTGCCATACTTATGCATGAAGATGAGATTTATGATGCATTATTTCAGGATCTGCATAAATCAAAGTTTGAAGCCTATGCAAGTGAAATAGGCTTTGTATTGGAAGAGTTGCGATTCCACTTAAAACACCTGAAAAAATGGGTGAAACCCCATCGGGTATCTTCATCTCTCAATAGTTTTCCTGCAAAAAGTTACAATATTCATGAGCCGCTGGGCACAGTTTTGATTATCTCTCCATGGAATTATCCTTTTCAATTGATGATGGCTCCTTTGGTGGGTGCCATTGCTGCTGGAAATACAGTTATCATTAAGCCTTCAGAGATCGCGGTTCATACCGCCTTAATCATCGAAAAAATTATCAACTCCACTTTTGAAAAAGACTATGTGCATGTTGTTAATGGTGGTGTGGATGTAGCTCAACAACTGCTGACACTAAAGTTTAATCATATTTTCTTTACCGGTAGTCCGCGCGTGGGGCAGGTGGTTATGCAAGCAGCTGCTAAAAACCTGGTTCCGCTTACCTTGGAATTAGGAGGAAAAAGTCCTTGTATTGTCGATAAATCGGTAAACCTACGCCTGGCTGCCAAACGCATTGTGTGGGGTAAGTTGCTAAATGCAGGACAAACCTGTATCGCTCCCGATTATCTTTATGTTCACCATCAGATAAAAGATGATTTCATCAAAGAGTTGATTCGTGCCATTCAAAAATTTTACGGAAAAGATCCTTCTAAAAGTCCTGATTTCCCCAGAATTATTTCCCGCCCCAATATGGAACGCTTGCGTGCTTTGCTTGAAGGAGCCGAAATAGTACATGGAGGGAATTCAGACATGGATTCAAAATATTTCGAACCCACTATTCTCGACAATGTTAGCTTTGATCTGCCCGTGATGCAACAGGAAATTTTCGGCCCGATTATCCCTGTATTAAGCTATACAAATGAAGACGATGTAATAGCGCAGATAAACCGAAAACCCCGACCCCTGGCTTTATACATATTTTCAAATAATAAAACCTTTCAGCAAAAGATGCGGGATGCTATCCCGGCAGGAGGAATAAGTATCAATGATACGTTGATGCATATTGTTAGTAATAAAATGCCCTTTGGAGGCGTTGGAAATAGCGGTATCGGGAAATATCACGGCTTCTATAGCTTCGAGACCTTTTCCCACGAGAAAGCCGTCATCATTCGTGGACGTTGGCTCGATGTCCCCATTCGTTACGCCCCATACAGAAATAAACTACGGATCATTAAATTTCTTATGCGTTAAATTTCTGGATTTATTATTCTGTAATTTGCCTGACTGCGCCCATTAGAATTTCTTGAAAAGACTTATAATTGCAGAAAATCGATAAGATAATATTATGCAAAAGCTTTTTATTTTTGGATTGTTAATAGAGGAAAAAATGATTAAATGAATAAATACCTGATCTATTTTTTTAAAGGCTTGGCGATGGGTATTGCCAACATTATTCCCGGTGTATCGGGAGGAACCATCGCTTTGATTACAGGGATTTTTGAACGGCTGATTAATGCCATTAAATCTTTTGATTTGAAGGCCTTACAATTATTATTAAAAGGCAATTGGAAAGCTTTTGCTGAAAAGACCGATTTCTATTTCCTGATCAGTTTAGTGATGGGTATAGGGCTGGCAATTGTGAGCCTGGCAAGAGTATTCGGCTTTTTATTTAAAAATTATCCGGTTTATATTTGGTCCTATTTTTTCGGTTTAGTGCTGGCTTCTATTTTCTTTGTTGCCAAGACCATTGAAAAATGGAAGATAAATGTGGTGATTTTTCTCATTTTGGGAACTGCTTTTGCTCTTTTCGTTTCATTTATGCATCCTGCCGCCGAAAATGAGAATTTTTGGTATTTGGTTTTATGTGGGGTCGTTGCAATTTGCAGCATGATTCTTCCCGGCCTTTCCGGTTCGTTCGTTTTAATATTGATGGGCAACTACAAATTGGTAGCCATTGACGCCATCAATAATCTTGACCTGGCTGTCCTTTTGCCGGTCGCATTAGGAGCTATAATGGGCTTAATGTCCTTCTCCTATTTGCTTTCTTGGGTTTTCAAGAGATATAAGGATCAGACACTGGCTGTGTTAACAGGTTTTATTTTGGGCTCCCTCAATGTATTATGGCCATGGAAAACGGCAGAATACCTTAAAAATGCCGGAGGTGAGCTGGTTATGAAGCATGGCGAAAAAATTGTTTCACGCTTTGTTAGTGTTTTACCTGAACACATGAACGCTGAATTTTGGATTGCTGCCTTTATATTGCTCTTGGGTATTTTTTCCATTACAGCCATTGAATTGATGGCTTCGAAGGAGATGTCGTAATAAATATTAGTTTTGTATATATATTAAATACACTCCGGTATTCATGAAATTATATGGACTCCTTGGTAAATCATTAAAGCATTCTTTTTCGAGGGATTATTTTTTGAAGAAATTTTCGGAAAAGAAACTTGATGCGGACTATCGTTTGTTCGAAATGGATGAGCTGGTTGACTTACATGGTTTTTCGATAGAACATCCTGAGCTATGTGGGCTCAATGTTACTATTCCTTACAAAAGGGAAGCGATTAATCAAATGGATGAACTCAGTCCTATTGCTCGAATTACCGGTAGTGTGAATGTGATTAAAGTCATTAGGAAAAATGAAGCGGTTATTCTCAAGGGCTTTAATACTGATGCCGGTGGATTTGAGAAATCATTCAAGCGAGTTATCAAGGAGCAGAAGAACTTACGGGCCTTGATATTGGGTACGGGTGGAGCCGCCCATTCGGTAGCTTATGTTTTAAGAAAATTTGGCGTTTATTTCTATTTCGTTAGCCGTAAACCTGTAAAAATTGAAACCATGGGTTATTCGTGGATAACGCCGGCCGTTATGGAGGAATTCCATTTGATTATCAACACAACACCTACAGGTATGTTTCCACATCAGGATGAATTTCCCGAGATTCCCTATGATGGTCTAACGCCTTCCCATATTTTATGCGACTTAATTTATAATCCAGAGGAAACGCTTTTTCTAAGAAAAGGACGTGAAAAAGGGGCTTTTACAAAAAATGGATACGAAATGCTGAAAATTCAGGCAGAAGAATCCTGGAAAATTTGGCAATCAAAAAAGCATTCTAAAAATGAAAATAATAATTTCTGGCTATGGTAAGATGGGGAAAACGGTTGAGCAGGTATGCCTTAATCGTAAACATCAAATCACAGCAAAACTTGATACTATCCAAGATTGGGAGCGGTTGGAAACCAGGGATACCAGCGGGGCAGTAGTGATTGATTTTTCCATGCCCAAGGTGGTCGTTTCAAATTTATACCGTTGTTTCGAAATGGGTCTTCCGGTTGTCACCGGAACCACAGGTTGGTATAATGAAATTGAAGCGGTAAGCAAACGTTGTATTCAAAAAGAAGGAGCCCTGTTTTATACCCCCAATTTTAGTCTGGGAGTGAATATCTTCTTTCATATCAATAAGATGTTGGCACAGATTATGGCAAAGGCCAACACTTACCGTCCTCAGATCATCGAAACGCATCATGTGCATAAATTGGATAGCCCGAGTGGAACCGCTCTTCGTCTGGCAGAAGATATTTTAAATGTAAATGCCGGCTTAAAGTCATGGGTGAATAGTGATAGTGATAGTATTGAAGATCTCTCTGTTATTTCAAAGCGCGAAGGAGAGGTGCCCGGCACTCATGAGGTGGTTTACGATTCGGAGGTGGATCGTTTGAGTTTGAAGCATGAGGCCAAGAGTCGTGATGGTTTTGCATTGGGTGCTGTAATGGCGGCAGAATTTTTACAGTCAAGAAAAGGAGTTTTTACGATGAGTGATTTTCTGAAAACACTGGGATTGTGAGTTGAAAAATACCTGCCTGCAATATTATAAACCCGGAGTTTTGAGGTTTTTCTATAACTTTGTGGCAAAATACTGTTAACAAAATTTAACGACTTTGAAGAGTCGAATTATCTACCTTGCAAATTCTAATAAAAATTAATTAAATGATTGAACTACTGATTTTTTTACCCTTATCATTTACTTTACCCACCATCTTTTTGTGGATGCAATTTGTTAAGGCAGGTCGGCAAGGATGGGAGACGCTGATTCCATTCTACAATCTTTATATTTTCCTTCGGATCATCAAGAAACCCCTATGGTGGTATTTGCTGTTACTATTCCCTTTCATCAACGTGTTTGTGTATATGCTCATGTTGGTTGAAATGGCTAAATGTTTCGGGAAATATTCGCTGGGCGAGCAATTTTTTGCCGTGGTTTTGCCCTTTATTTATTTCCCGTTCCTGGCATTTAAGAAAGGTGAAAAATTTACAGATCCCGATCAACGACAGGAGCCAAGGAAAAGTGGCACTCGCGAATGGGTTGATGCGATTATTTTTGCTGTTGTGGCTGCGACTATCATCCGAACTTTTTTAATAGAAGCCTATACTATTCCAACTTCTTCCATGGAAAAGTCGTTGCTGGTGGGCGATTATCTTTTTGTTAGTAAAATCGCTTATGGACCCAAAGTGCCCAATACGCCGCTGTCATTTCCCTTTGTGCATCATACACTTCCGTTTACCAAGACCACCAAATCTTATCTCGATTGGGTTGAGTTTCCATACTGGCGTCTTCCGGGGCTGGAAACCGTTCATCGCAACGATGCCGTAGTGTTCAACTATCCTGACGGTGATACCGTTTCAACTCGCTTTCAAAGCAACATAAGTTATTATTCGTTGGTGAAGCAGTATGGTCGAAAAAGGGTATGGTCCGATAAAAAGAACTTTGGCGATATTATTTATCGTCCGGTTGACAAAAGGGAGAATTTTATTAAACGATGTATTGGACTGCCGGGTGATTCCCTTCAAATAATTAATCGAAAAGTCTATCTGAATGGCCATGAGAACCACGATCCGGGAAAAAAAGAATTTGAATATAAAGTTTATACAGACGGACATTCCATCAATCCAATTATTCTCGACCGTTTGAATATTACTGAGGGGCGAGCCTCCGATATTCCAGGACATTTTGTTTATTGGCTCACCGATGAAGCACGCGATGCCCTGAGAAAACTTCCCATTGTCCAAAATATTGAGGTTTTTAATGCTCCGGCCGGAATTCGAGATCCGGATATCTTCCCACAGGATTCAGCTTACAAATGGAATCGTGATAATTACGGCCCGATATATATTCCTAAAAAAGGCGCAACAATAGCATTAAATACCAAGGTGTTGCCGCTATATCGGCGCGTTATTGGGGTATATGAGGGCAATAAGTTAAAAGTAAATAATGGAAAGATTTACATTAATGGCAAAGTGGCCGACCATTATACTTTTAAAATGAATTATTATTGGATGATGGGCGATAACCGTGATAATTCGGCTGATTCAAGATATTGGGGATTTGTGCCGGAGAATCATGTCGAAGGCAAGGCGGTCTTTATCTGGATGTCGCTTGACCCACACAAATCTATCTTAGATGGGAAAATCCGCTGGAACCGTGTTTTCAGCTTTGTTCACTAAGGCAAGCCAGACTTTGTAAAACTATCTTATTGTTATTCTGAATGCAGGGTAGACAGGCGCGATGGCGCGAATGAAGAAACTGTAATTATGTGCAAAAAGAGTTTTTATATATACGGTATTTGTCGTTAGTTACCTCATTTCTTTGGGTTTGGAGGCTCAGGATAAAAACCCTTGTTAGTTTTGCAATGGCTCCGAAGTTGTTACTTTACCCGAATACCTTCTTCTTCAAGGATGACTGCTCTTTGTTTATAAAGCATGCCCAGTGCCTTTTTAAAGTTCTTTTTGCTGACTCCAAATTTGGCATAAATGACTGTAGCCGGTGTTTTGTCGGTGAACGCCAGGTATCCTCCTGCTTCTTCAAGCTCCTTAAGAATGGTGTCGCAAACCTCATTAATTACCTCAACCGCACCTTGTTGAAGGCTAAGATCAATCTTGCCGTCCGTCCTGATTTTTTTGATATAAGCCTTGAGCTTGTCCCCAATCCGAATAGCCTGGAAAACCTCATTTTCATATAAAATGCCGGTATGTTTGCCGTTAATAATGGCTTTAAAGCCTAAGTCGGTTTCGTCGAATACCATTATATCCACAACATCTCCGGTTGAATAAGTGATCGGGCTTTTGTTGAGCCAACGGGCAAGACGAGAAGTGGCCACCACGCGGTCTGTGCTTTCGTCCAGATAGACATACACCACGTAATTTGTGCCTTCTCTCATTTTATGCTGTTGTTCGCGAAAAGGCACCATCAGATCTTTTGGTAATCCCCAATCGAGGAAGGCACCGAAGCCGCTGGTGCTAACCACTTCCAAAGAAGCAAACTCGCCAACCATCGCGAAAGGTTTTAGGGTGGTGGCAATCAGGCGGTCTTCCGAATCACGATACACAAAGACCTCCACCGTGTCGCCAATTTGTGTACCCTGGGGAATATAACTGGTCGGAAGAAGAATATCATCTGCCCCCTGACCGTCAAGATAGTATCCTTGTTCTGCCGTTCTAACGACACTCATCTGGTTTATTTGACCCGTTTTTATCATAAAGATAGCGATGGTGTTTGTGAAATATTCTGTTAAAGATATTTTGATGCAAATTTACAACAAATAAGACGTGTTCATTCCATCCCTATTTTGATTCAAAAAAACCAAAAAATTGTGTAATTTGGTTGCTGGCAAAATCGTCTCGATTTGGCTCTTGAGTTGTTGATAATATACATGTTTTCAATGAGGTAATTATCTACTAAACAAAAATAAAATTTATAAAACATGAAAATCATTAATAAAGAAAATAAAATTTTAAAAGGAGAATTGAAACTTATGTCAGAAAATAGCTTCGGTGATTTGGTAAAGGCAGTTGTGGATATTGAAAACGAAATTATGGCGGTTGATGCAGAGCTTCATGCCGATCAGGAAAAGGTACTTATAGAAAATGGGTCAAAGCAAGAAAATCTCTGGGGAATAAATCTATACCCGGATGATACAGAGGACTTTATTGAATTTGATTCTATGATAAACCTGCGTCCTTCATGGGGAAATCTCAGCAGGGGCGTTGATGATGAAAACATTCAGGATAAGATTATTAAAATAGTGAACAATTTAGTGGATTAATAATTATGGGACCTAATTTTTATCATAAAAATCTATCAGCCGGCAAATGGCAAGCCATAAGTTTTGCTGAGCAGATGGCTAACGTTGGGAGTGAAGTGGAACGGACTATTAAATGGAAAAATAAAAACAAGCCGGAGCGTAGCCAATTGGCTTTTTTTCGGGCCCTGGAACTGATGGATTTTACTATTGCAGATAAAAATAATATCAACCGCCTAGGAGAATTGTGCAGAACAAGAGAAGTACTTGTCGATTACTTTTTCGCCGACAATCAGTATAAATCAACGGATATATCATGGCAAAAATATTTCCGGGCATTTACCTGGATGGCAAATTTAGCAGCTGGGAAATAAACAATGAACGAACAGAAATGAAAAAAAAGTCAAAAAATTCCAAATAACAATGAATCAAACCTCAAACAAATCACAAATTCCAATTTTAAAATTCAAACAGTGGGTTTGGAATTTGAGCATTAATGAATTGGAAGTTATTTGAATTTTGGGATTTGGTTTTTTTCAATTTATTTGCCCGATCCAAGTCATTTCAGTTTAATCTTCCCAAAATCTTTTAGCAAAAAGCGAACCGGATACCAGGAGGCTAGCAATCCGATGAGTTGGACAGTGGCAAAAACGTAAATGAAATCAGTGATTTGCATTTTTACAGGGTAGGCATTGATGATAAAATCACCACTTGTCGAACCCAAACGAATCAGCCCGTATCGCTGCTGTAACCACAGTATCACAAAGCCGATCAACAGTCCGCTGCCTCCGCTAATCAGGCTGATTAACAAGCCCTGTTTCAAAAATATCCGTTGAACCAATGTGCGGTCGGCACCCATGCTTTTTAGCATAGCGATGTCTTTCACCTTTTCAACAATCAAAATGGATAGCGATCCAATCAAATTAAAAGATGCAAGAATGAGGATAAAGACCAATATTAGGTAGATGGCAGCTTTCTCGGATTTCATAATTTTAAACAGCGTCTCATTTTGTTGAAAGCGGTTCTTTACCAGAAAGGCAGGTCCGAGTAGTTTTTCAATGGCCGACTGGATATGGTCAACATCAGCTCCTTTTTTCAGGTAGACCTCCAGCGAGGTGACTTGATGATGATAATTGAGTAGTTTTCTGGCAAAACGAAGCGGTACTAAAACATATTTTTCGTCAAAATCCTGTTGAATAGAGAAAATACCTTCCGGTCGGATCAGTTCGCGGTTGAAAGCATTAGAGAAATTAAAAGACGATGGATTACCACGCCGTGGAACAAAAACAGTGAGCAGACTCCCCGCATCCCTTAAGTTTACCCCCAACGACCAGGCAACTCCCACACCCAGCACAGCATAATTAGATTCGCCGGATTGAAGTATAAAAGAGCCGGCACGTACTGTCGAGTCAAGCCGGCTCACTTTTTTGAAGTTTTCGGAAAGCCCTTTTATCTTACCAATGTATTGTTTGTCGTTATATTTGAACAAGGCATCTTCTTCAACTACCTTTACCAATTGGGCGACTCCGGCAAAAGCTGTTATTTTATCCGAAGGGAAATGAGTCATCTCGAAGGTCTTTCCCTGCCGTACCGTGATCATTAAATCGGGATTAAAGGTGTGGTAAAGCGATTTGATAACATGCTCGAAACCATTAAATACAGAGAGAACAATGATGAGAGCAGCTGTCCCAAGTGCTAAGCCAATCATCGAAACCAACGAGATGGTATTAATCAGGTTGTGTGTCTTTTTGGAAAAAAGATATCGCCGAGCCATGAAGAGTGTCAACCGCATAAAATCCCTTTTTTGTTTTACAAATATCCGTAAATAAGCTTAAAAACGTGAACTTATTTAGAAATGCCTATTTCCAATTTTTTTCAAATTTAAAATTACTTATTTTTGTGTCAGAAATACTAAGGACGGAGGAACTCGCTTAATTTTGTATTGAAATGTAAAACTATTTAGCATGAAAAAAATCATATTGCTTTTCTCGGTGATAATAATATTTTCAGTGGGGAAATTATTGGCTCAAAAAAAGCCATTTACAATTGCTGACTTGTATAAAATACATTATGTAGGCGAGCCGGCTGTTTCTCCAAGCGGAAATATGCTTGCGTTTACCGTATCGAATTACAATATGCAAAAAGGGGAATCCGGCACAAGCATATATATCATGGATACGGACGGAAAGAACCTGAAGAAAATTATTGACAATAAAAAAAGTAATTATAATCCACTTTGGACAAGCGATGGCAAATCCATTTATTATGTTTCTACAGCATCAAAAATACCGCAGGTATATTCTTACTCTTTCGCCAGTGGAAAGTCGCAAAAGATTACCGATTTTTCGATGGGGGTAAACACGCCTATATTATCTCCTAACAATAAATTAATTGCCTTTGCATCTGATGTTTATCCAAACTGCGGAGCAAATAGCCAGTGCAATAAAGAAATTGATTCTTCATCAACGCATGGTCCAATACAGGCTTATGTTGCAGATCACCTTCTGTTTAGGCACTGGACTCATTATTCGGCAGGAAAGTATTCTCACATCATCATTTATAATATAGATACAAAAACCTATAAAGATGTAACTCCGGGTGATTTTGTATCTCCTACTTTTATGCTTGGCGGCGGTATTGGTTTCAATTTTTCACCGGACAGCAAAGAGCTTTGCTATGTTTCGAAGCATGTTGAACACCCGGAAGCATCAACAAACGATGACCTTTTTCTTGTCCCTGTAGAAGGTGGAAAGACTGTGGATATTACCAAAGAAAACAAGGCATGGGATGGTTGGCCCATCTATTCCCCAGATGGGAAATATATTGCATACAGAACTCAAAAAATTCCCGGATACGAATCCGATCTTTTTAGAATAGCACTTTATAACCGCGAAACCGGCAAATCAAAAATTATTACCGAAAAGTTTAATAACTGGATTGATGATTTTAAATGGAACGACGATTCGAAATCAATTTTTTTCAGCGCCGAAGTGGAGGGATATTCTCCTATCTATAATATTGACCTCAGCAACAATATCATCACTCCCGTTACAGGCGAAAAATCCACTTTCGGGTTTGACCTGGATAAGAAGGGAAACATTTATTACAACAAACGATCCATCCAAAAACCTGCCGAGATTTATAAAATGAATGTTGCCGATAAAAAGGAAACCGAGCTGACTGATTTCAACAAAAAGATTGAGCAAACTGTTGATATAAGGCCTGCTGAAAAAATGTGGGTGACAGGTACGGATGGTAAAAAAGTAGAAGTTTTTATTGTAAGACCACATAATTTCAATCCCAATAAAAAATATCCATTGATTTTAAATGTGCATGGTGGCCCGCAATCGCAGTGGATGGATTCCTTCAGAGGTGACTGGCAGGTGTATCCCGGTGCCGGCTATGTTGTCGCTTTTTGTAACCCACACGGATCAACCGGATATGGACAAGCTTATACTGCCGAAATTTCCGGCGATTGGGGCGGCAAACCTTTTGAGGATCTTATGAAAGTTACTGATGCCCTTGCCAAACTACCTTATGTCGATTCCACAAGAATGGGAGCCATGGGTTGGTCATATGGTGGTTATATGATGGATTGGTTTCAAGCCAAGACCAAAAGATTCAAATGTATTGCTTCTATGATGGGCGTTTACGATTTGAGATCTATGTGGGGTAGCACAGAGGAATTATGGTTTGTAAACCACGATATGAAAGGACAGCCTTGGAATTCAAAAGATTATGAGAAATTCTCACCGTCTTATTATGCCAAGGATTTTTCTACTCCAACGCTAATCATTACGGGGCAGAAAGATTTTAGAGTGCCATATACCCAAAGTATACAGTACTTTACCACTTTACAAACAATGGGTATCCCTTCTCGTTTAATCATTTTTAAGAATGACGGTCACTGGCCTGATTTTGTAAAATCAATGCCTTTGTATTACGATGCTCATCTCGACTGGTTTCATAAATATCTTGGAGGGGAACCTGCACCTTATAATGTGCACAAGATGGTAGAAAACCTTGGCTATAAATAACAGTTCCGTAATTAGCGTTAAGTTATGTATAATCAGTAATTTATTTTGATTATCTGATGGTATCACTCTCAATGTTCATGGCACATTTCTTTTGGTGATGTGTACCGTGATTTGAGCAACACTTAAATTTTTTATCAGCCTGCGTCTACTTTTTAAAGAAATTATTATTTATCTTTGCATAAGATTTCTAAAGACATAGCGGAGGAACTCGCTTAATAGTTGTATTTCACAACCAATGGCTCCTACTTAAAGAATGATTGTTTTAATCTATTTTAAGTATGGGTCATGTTATATTTATATAGTTTTATTGAAATAGTATATGTTCTCATGGCTGCACCGCTGATGGTTGGTGTGCAGCGATCTCTTGAAGAGCGCATGGAGTCAAAACAAGGACCATCTATTTTCCAACCGTATTACGATCTCGTCAAACTTTTCCACAAAGAAAGTCTGGTTCCAAAGGTTTCCTCGCCTGTTTTTCGGTTAGGACCTTATTTAATAGTAATGTTTTATGCATTCCTGGCGATGATACTGCCGATAATTACGGCTTATCCTTTGGCATTTGCACCGAGTGCTGATTTTATTGGCGGAGGACTAATCTTTGGAGCAGCGGCAGCGATTAAAAAATTTTCTGCCATAGACAGCCGTAGCAATTATGCTCACCTCGGGACATCTCGTTCAGCTAGCCTGGCAGTATTTACGGAACCTATTATGGTACTCATCTTTATTATGCTTGGCGTAATGTCCAATACCAATAATCCATTTGTTATCAATAATGTTTTGAGAAGTTCTCCCCAATGGTATTTTTCTCTGGTGCATGGATTCGTGTCAGCGGCTTTTTTTATGATCCTTATTGTAGAAACGGGTCAGTTGCCAGTAGAATCGAATACAAATGGTGAGTTAGGGATGATAGACCAGGCTATGCCTTTTGAATATACCGGAACAGACTTAGCCATGTATAAGTTGGCTTCTTATATGAAGACATTTATTTTGTTGAGCGTATTTCTCAATGTTTATGTTATTCCTTTTGGCGTACCCATGGAAAATAGTGGATTTCTGAGCATAATTATTTACATGGGAATTCACTTGTTAAAATTATTGGGGCTGATTATAATATTTGCTCTTTTGAATACAACAGTTTCTAAATTTCGCTTATATAAAAATTTTGATTTTTTGGCTGTGGCTTTTGCATTGGCGTTCCTTGCAAGCCTGGCCTATTATATAGTAAAATAGTAATGTTTTATGAATCAGGTATTTGAGGTATTAGGTTTTCTGCTTATCGTGCTTACGCTGCTTATGCAATGGCAAGTATATGTACAGAGGATAATCATTTTATTTGCCGTTTCTTCTTTCATTATAGCAATTTTTTTGGTGTTGCTGGGGATGAATCGACCACATGAAGAGTATATGCTATTTGTCTTGGCAGGACTCACTGTTGTTGTCCGTGGGATAACGATTCCTATTATTATGAACAAGGCTTTACATCGCCTGTATGAAAAACCATGGCGTGTGCGCGAAGACAAGCCTTTATTTGGTGTAGGAGGGTCAATCTTACTGTCTCTTGTTATGATCGCCATAGGATATTTTATTTATCAAAACAGTTTATTCACAGTATTGAAAATCAGATCAGGTTCCGTGCCCTTTGCATTATTTCTACAGGCTTCCCTGCTTATCATCTCTCACAAGCATGCCTATATACAGATGATTGGGTTTTTAGTCATGGAAAATGCTGTTGTTATGCTTTCCGGATGGGTTTTTGGCGGATTACCATTTATTGTTGAAGCGGGTGTTATATTGGATATTCTTGGACTGGTTGTAGTATCCAGCCTCATTATACGTGTTAGAGAGAGTGCTATTCTCCAGGAAGGAGATGGCTATGAATCAGAATTACGTGGATAAATAAAAAAGCAGTTATGAACGAACATATCATTTATTTACTTCCATTGGTCTTTAGTCTCTTCGGGGCTATAATATGTATTTTGCCGATTCTTTATATGGATAGAATAGTGTCTGTAATCGCTTCTATCCTGTCTTTGCTATCGGTCATATATATCCTCTTTCAACCAGTTATTATTGACGGCTATTTGTATATAGACGGACTATCCAAATTGTTAATGTTGACTATCGCAATGGTGTACATAAGTACTGTTTTGTACTCATTATCCTATCTCAAACATATTGAGAATCTTTTATTTCAACACCGGCTGTATTATTTTTTATTAAATGTTTTCGCTGCCGCCATGTTTTTTTCTGTGAGCATGGACAATGTAGGATTAATATGGGTTGGTATAGAAGCTACCACGGTAAGCAGTGCTCTATTGATCGCAACAAAAAACAGCCAGGCCACTGTGGAATCAGCATGGCGATACGTGATTATTGTTTCAACCGGCCTGGTAATTTCTCTTATATCAATAACTTTTATCTACGGTTCTGCCGGAACGCTTAGCCTTCATGAATTATTGCTGCATCACCCGGATAACCGGGTATTTCTGATCGGTATTTTATTGGGCATCGTCGGTTTCGGTACCAAAGCAGGCATCTTTCCCATGCACACCTGGCTACCGGACGTACATGGCAAAGCCCCTGCCCCGGTAAGCGCAATCTTTTCAGGTGTTTTACTACCGGTTGCTTTATATGCCATAGCAAGGCTCATACAGATATACCCTGCTGAAACTATAAGATTATTTGCATTAATACTGGGTATTCTAACGGTAGCAGTGGCCTCTTTGATGATGACTGTGCAAAGCAATTACAAAAGAATGTTCGCTTATTCCAGCATGGAAAATATGGGAATGATCTTAATTGGGTTTTCATTGGGTGGGTATGGATTGCTGGGAGCGGTGATTATTATTATTTCGCACGGATTAGCAAAGTCGGCAGTATTTTTCCTTACCGGTGATGTGCTGTCTCGTTATCATACCACAGAAATACAAAAAGTAAATGGCATGATTCTACGCATACCACGTACTGCATCCACCCTTTTTATTGCAGCCATGGCCGTTACCGGAGCTCCGCCATTCGCTATCTTCATCGGGGAACTGTTTATCTTTTCGGCACTTATTGTACAATACGGGTGGTTGATCGCCTTGGTGGTTATATTATTCCTTGCCATAGCATTCATTGCTGTTAATTTCCAGACTGGTAGAATGATTTTTACGGGTAATGAAAATATCAAAACAGAACGATCGCGCATAGAAACCTGGGTTTCCATTATCAATCTAACCTTATCATTCCTTACGATACTGTTTATTCCTTATTTCGAATTGTTGTTAAAAAATCTTTTGTAAGCATGAATATATTGATAGGCATTATAGCAACCCACGAAGGTGAACAGCTTTTTATACTGGACAATGGAAAGCCTGCCATAATTAAGGCTGATGGGAATAATTTGGAAAGGATGTATGGAAACTATCAGTTATTAAAGCAACATCCTTTTAAAATTAACGATGAACCCATGAGCGGATCCGGTGTATTCAGATTTCGTTATGGCCCTGTTACAGCCGGTGTACGAGAAGCAGGCTGCTTTCATTTATACACATATGGTGAAAAAATTTTGCGTGCAACAATTGATATCAGTTGGAAACATCGAGAAATGGAAAAAGCAATGCAGCATAAACCGCCCGAGAAAGCTTTATTGATGGCAGAAGGGATATGCAGCAATTTCGCTGTTTCCCATTCAGTAGCTTTTAGCAGGGCAGTTGAAATGTCTTTAGGTATAAGTCCTTCACTCCTTACTCACAACTGGCGTACGCTTTTGATAGAAGCAGAGCGTATTTACAATCATTTATACCTGATTTATAAACTTGCTTCAGCTGCTGCTCAAAAAGTATTGGCCGCTCATGTAAGTGCCCTTTTTGAAGACGCACTCCGCTTAAATGAAAGCCTTACCGGATCCCGCTATCTGATGGGCATCAACAATATCGGTAAACTAAATCACACGCCGGTCATATCGAATATTCAGGGTCTTGTTAATGGTTACCGGGAGTTAGCCGAGCGTTTTACAAAATTATATGAACACAGCCTGGCCAATTATAATTATTTGGATCGTTTGCATTCTTCAGGCACTGTAAGTCCTGTTCTGGCTAAAGCGTTAGGCTTAACTGGCCCATCCTTACGTGCTTGCGGAATAAAAGATGACCTGAACGATGCTACGGAGCATTTGATAAGCCTTCCTGTAATCACTCAGAATGAAGGGGATGCCTTGGCAAGAATGGAAGTCAGGGCAGAAGAAATCGTGAACTCATGTCAGTATCTGGTTGATCATTTACGTGCAAGCGATTCCTGGTACGATACCGGGAAAAATGATACTGGATTTACAAAAATAGGGAGAACAGCTTATGCAGTAGTCAATTCCCCAAGTGGAGCCCTGGGATATTATGTGGAAGTTAATGCGGGGAAAGTGCAGCGTGTGAGGGTATTTACCCCGTCTTATCCGGGAATGCACGCTGTTTCGTCTGTGCTTGAAGGATTAATATTTACAGATTTTCCTTTTGTCTTCGATTCATTCGGTGTTCACTTCGCTGATGCAGCGTGCTAAAAACAGATAATTGTGTACAACAACAAATCATTAAGATGCAATAATTGATAATATGATACGATGGTGGCCTTTATTCGGATTGAAAAGAAAGTTGACAGAGCGCAAAGAATACGTTTCTTCTGTAAAATTACGTCTTGCTACAAGAGGTATATTTAATCGTTCCTTATTTGTATATGTAATAGATGTAGGTAGTAGCAATGCATTAAATTTTGAGATCAGCGCCCTGGAAGCCCCGCAATATAATATTCATCGTTTTGGCATTTACCTGACGGATTCGCCCCGGCACGCTGATGTGCTGTTAATATTGGGTCATCCTGTCAAAATCATGATGGATCCCTTGAAGGAGACAATTTCTCAGCTTTCAAGGCCATTTTATATCATAACCATAGATGATAATCCCAATGATTCTGGTTTTGGTGAATATCCTGAATTGCCGAATCATATAGCGGAGTTAACGGGCGTGCCATCTCCATCAAAAATGTTAGGATTATTATTGGATATAGCCAAAATAAAAAGAAAACAGTCATGAAGTTCTTATTTATTATCGCATTACTTTTATATGCATCAGGTGCTGTCTTTTCCTCAAAACCCCGGCTGAGTTATGCATTTAGCTTCGCGGGTTCGGTGAGCGCTTTTCTTACCGGCTGCTATGCATTGACCCATACCCAGATTCTTTGGCGTTTCCCTATGTTGCATAATGTTGAACTTAGCTTGTACATCGATCACTTATCTGCTCTTTTCATAATCATTGCTGCTTTATCCTGGATGGCACTGGCATTATACTCCATTGATTATTCAAGACTTTATCCGAAAAAAAGACTTTCGCTGGGGTTTAACATATCCCTGATTGGAATGTTACTGATTTTAACGGCACACGACGGAATTAGCCTGCTAATCGGTTGGGAAATCATGACCATTTTTGCATTTTTGATGATGCAGGGAACTGGCAAATATTTTGAACGTTCATACCGCTTTCTTGCTTTTGGTGAATTGTCTACGGTTTGTTTAGTAATTGGTTTTGCGGCATTATTCTCTTCTGCCGGCAGTCTGTCATTCGATGCCTTGCATAACGGAAGTTTCTTTGTGTTGATACTGATATCGCTGGGCTTTATCATAAAAATGGATATCGTACCTTTTCATGGCTGGATGCGGGGCATATACGGAGATATTCCGGATAATACCGCCGCATTGCTCAGTGCTCCTGTAACATTAATGGGAGTATATGGCCTTGAAAGAATTATTCCCCTCTTACCCAACAATCAAATATGGGATATTATAATCATCCTGCTGGGCGCTTTTTCTGCTTTCTGGGGCGGCTTGCAGGCCGCAGCAGCAGATAAAATAAGATTACTGCCAGCTTATTCAACTGTCGAAAACAATGGGATGATACTTACAGCCATTGGTTTTTATGCCCTTGCAGAAGGTTCTGGCATTGCCAGTTTACATTATTTGGCATCATTCGCCCTGGCGGCTTCCATCATCCTCGTAATATCCCATACATTGTCAAAAACATTATTGTTTATGTCGGTTGGACATGCCAAAGAAGCGTATAATGTACATACAATTGATGAGGCAAGAGGGGTGTGGAGTGGTGTCGGCCGGATTCCAGCTTTGGGTATTGTTATATCGGCTCTTTCCTTTAGTGCTTTTCCTCCCTTGATTGGTTATGCCGGTGAATGGATGATCCTGGAAACCTTGTTTCAATCCTATCGTTTTCCCAGCATTGCCATTGCATTCTTTTCTGCCTTGTCGGGAATACTTATAGCCCTGGCAATAGGATTGATCAGTTTTGCTATGGTAAAACTCATAGGTTACACTGCTCTGGGATATGACCATGGCCGTAAAAGCCGGCCAATCCCCAACCGATTGATGCATATAGCAGAAGTAAGTCTGGAATCAATCATAGTTTTGGGTGGAATCGGACTGCCGCTTATTATTATACTGATAGGTTTCCCTCAATTATTAACAGGCCTTTTAGGGATTCCATCTCCTTTAGTCCTTGCTTCTGGGATGCCTGCTTTTGGGGTAATATCTCCTACTTTTATAGGAATCATCATGCTCGTATTATTAATTATACCCATATTGATTTTTATAAAAAATAAGAAAAAAGTGCGCAAGGTAGATTCCTGGAATGGAGGTATTAAATTGGAAGAAACCGAATTTTTTAGCGCCCCTGCTTACTCACAAATATTGGAGCATATTCTGCGCGGATTTTATCGTACCCGTGAAATAAGATCAAAAACACACAGCAGTATTAAAGTGGAAGACATTTTAATACGCCCCACAGAAGCACTTACCAGTATGGTTCGGAAGATTGGAGAAGGAGTGTCATTGATATTGATGAATGGTAAGATCAGTGCCTATGTAGCTTATATCTTGGTTTTATTCATAACGGTTTTTATCATTGGGATGATAGTGATGTAGGTTCGTATTATCATAAAGAAAATTACTTTTGCCTGAAAATTGTGTGATGAACTTGTTTTACAGGAAATTTGGAGTAGAAGGTAAGCAGCCGCTCATTATATTGCACGGTCTGTTTGGTCTATCAGATAATTGGGTAAGTTTCGCCCGGCGAATAGCCATGGAAGGTTTTGAGGTTTTTGTGCCTGATCAGCGTAACCATGGCCAGTCCCCGCGAAGCGGAGTATTCAATTATCTTGCTCTCACCGATGATCTTTTCGAGTTTATTGACGAGCACCAAATAAAAGATCCTATTTTATTGGGACATTCTATGGGCGGAAAGGTGGTAATTCGCTTTGCACTTGAATATCCTGAACTGGTTAAAAAGCTGGTGGTGGTTGATATAAGCCTGAAAGCTTATCCCCCTCGCCAGCAACATAAGCAAATTATTAAGGCCATGCGAGCAGTGGATCTAACGCATGTTGACAACCGTAAACAGGTGGAAGAACAATTGAAACTACTGATTGAGGAAAAACGCATTCGGCAATTTGTGTTAAAGAATCTTCATCGCAATAATGAAAACCGTTTTGAATGGAGAATGAATATGGATGGGATTGAAACCAGCCTTGATGACATGTTTGACGCCATCGAAATTTCATATACTTTTGATAAACCCAGTTTGTTTATCAAAGGAGGAGCCTCAGATTATATTTTGTTGGAAGATTTTGATGCCATCCGTCGGAATTTTCCTCATGCTGAGATTATCACCATTGATGGGACTTCGCATTGGGTTCATGTGGAAGCCCCAGAACGTTTTTATCAGCTATGCTCGGGCTTTATGACGGGAGAACCCAGTTGGTATGAAGCGGAAAAAAAATAGCTAAATTCATGACAAAATAAAATGCAGCAAAGCCTGATCCATCATATTGAGAACGTTGCCAGAAGTCAGCAATTTCAAACTATTCTGGAAGAAGTGGTTGGCCTCAAGGAGTATTCAGATGATGATAAATTCCTTGATGTGGTGGTTCTGGGGCAGTTTAAAGCAGGTAAGAGCTCGTTGGTAAATGACCTCTTGGGACGTAAGCTTTTGCCTGTTGGTGTTTTACCGGTTACGGCTGTCATTACCCGCATTTTTTATGGCGAGAAAGAAAAGGCAATAATCACCCGGATCGATGGTAGTCAGCTGGAAATCGGGTTCGAGGAGCTTCCGGCCTTTGTTACCGAAAATCAAAACCCCGAAAACATAAAGCAGGTATATCTTGTGGATATCAGCCTTCCTTCCTTAAAAGCTTTCCAAAACCTCCGATTTATTGATACGCCGGGGCTTGGAAGTGCCTTTAAACACAATACGACTGTTACGAAAAACTGGTTTAGAAAAATCGGCATTGCTTTTGTCGTTATTAGTTCCGCTCAAGCGCTGTCGGAAAATGATTTGGAGGTGATTGCCTCAGCTGCTGAACAAAGTCCTGAAGTACACCTGATACTTAGTAAAACAGATTTACTCAACAATGATGAATTGGAGGAAGTTACTGAATTTATTCTTTTAAAGACAAGCGAAAGACTGGGAAGAGTTTTTCGGGTTTTTCCGTATACTTTAAGGGATGGAAAAGGGCGATTCAAAGAATTCTTACAAAGGGAGGCTCTGCTTCCCCTCGTCGTTAACCATGGGAAAACCAGGCAATCCATCTATAGTCATAAATTGAATCATTTGGCAGCCCTTACCAAAAGTTATCTTGAAATTCGTATTCAAATGGCAGGCAAGGAAGATGGGGAACGCCTTGCTTTAAAGGATAAGATACTTGATGAACAAATGCAAATGCAATTTGTCCAAAAAGAATTGGCATACATTAGTCAACATTATCAGGAATTCACACGCAAAAAGCTGGAAACGATGCTCCTTGAAGAGCCTTGTCGTACATTGATTACGGACTTGGAAACAGATTTCAAGAAGGTTTATGATCGCTGGGAGGGTCATTTATATACAATATCAAGGAATTATGAAAGCTGGCTGAAGCTTTCTATGAAACGGCAGCTTGGTGACTTGGAACAGCAAACCAGGCCTTTCGCCCAGCAATTACTTACCGATGCTCAGCTGCATCTGAATCATTATACTTCTCATTTTCGCGAACGGCTAAACCAGCGGATTGAGGAGGTTTTGCATGTGAGTTTGCCTCCTGAAGAATTTGGCGTAAAAGTTGACCCCCTCGAAAGGCCAAATGTCAGTACCTCCTGGGCTTTCGAAAGCCATATAGATATGCTTTGGTTTTTGATTCCCATGGTCTTATTCCGCACGACTTTCCGCAAATATTTTTTGCGACAAATCCCGGGCGAAGCTGAGAAAAACATATATCGCCTGATTTCTATTCTTACCGGGAATATTAATAAAGCTATAGAACAATCTCATGGCGAAGCAATGGATTATATTCGTTTGCGTCTCCAAAGTATCGAAAAATTGTTAGCCCGGAAAACTTCTGACTTGGGCGAACTGAATGATGCCCTCTCCAAATTGAAATCCTTTTCTGAGCAGGAATAAATTTATGGTATACTAAATCCTATGAAAATGTATACATTTTCATTGATAAGCCATCTTTCATTATCTTTGCGCCCCATATGAAGGAAAGCTTTGTGCAAATTAATTTCATGAACTGGCAGGATCATTTGCTGCGTGGACTTTGGTTAGTCGATTTTTGGGCAGAATGGTGCACAGCCTGTTTGGCACAGGATAAGGTATATGAAGAATTGGCCTTGCTGTTTCAGGATGATGTTAAGATTGCCAAAATAAATGTTAGCGACAATCGTTTATTGGCAGATCATTTTGGCGTTCGGAATATTCCTTTTTTGCTCTTAATGAATGATGGTGAAATAGTTACACAAATGCCAGGAATACAGAGTAAAACATATTTAATCAATCAAATTAAAAATCAAATAAAATGAGTCTAGTTTTTTGGATCGTTATTGGTGTCTTTTTGGTCATATTGATTGCGGCCTTTTATAAACGTTATAAGATGATGGCCGGAATAAATAGTAAGCCGGAAAGCGAGAAGCTGACCATCTTAACGGATGCTACGTTTAAAGCTAAGGTGAGCAAGGGTGTAAGTTTAGTCGATTTTTGGGCAGAATGGTGCACCCCCTGCAAAATTCAAGGCCCTGTTGTAAGTGAACTGGCCGATGAAATGAGCGATCGAGCCAATATTTGCAAGCTGGATGTACAACATAATCAAAAAGTTGCTAAAGACTTGGGTATTCGGAATATTCCGACCATTTTAATTTTTAAAGATGGGAAAATAGTGAATAAATTTGTGGGGGTGAAAACCAAATCGGCTTTAATGAAAGGCATTAAAGCCGCGCTTGAGGCCTAATTTCCCTCAATAATAAACATCTCTGTGTTTTTTCTTGGTATATGAAACAAGAGATACTATTCTCTGTTTTTACTGTCGATGAGTATGGTAACGGGACCTTCATTTACCAGAGATACTGCCATCTCGGCGCCAAATTCACCGGTGGCAATGGTTTTGCCAAGTGTGTGCTGTATTTTTGAAATAAAAGCTTCATAAAGAGGAATGGCCGTCTCGGGACGAGCGGCCCGGATATAAGAAGGGCGATTGCCTTTTTTGGTGCTGGCATGCAGGGTAAACTGACTGATGACCATAATCTCACCTTCTGTTTGCAAGAGGTCTAAATTCATGACCCCCTTGCTGTCATCAAATATGCGGAGTTTGGTGATTTTAGCAGCCAGCCATTCAATATCTTCTTGTGAATCCATTTCCTCAATTCCCAGCAAGATCAATATGCCGTGTGCAATTGTTGATTTAAGCTCACCTCCGATATTTACCGAGGCTTCACGAACCCGCTGGATAACTGCTCTCATGATTTAAGTGCCTAAGGTTAGGTCGTATAGTTTTTCAATAATTCTAATGTTTTTGCTGTTTCCCACTAGGGTTTAAAAACAGCTCCTCTAACTTTAGAACACTATACATTTTGCTAAATTTGCTACAAATTTAAAACAATGATTCGATTAAGTGTAAATATCAATAAAATAGCCACTTTGCGTAATGCAAGAGGAAGTAATTTGCCTGATGTACAACAGATAGCTGTCGACTGCCAGCGCTTTGGAGCACAGGGAATCACCGTACATCCAAGGCCTGATGAACGCCATATCCGATATAAAGATGTGGACTTGCTTCGTCCATTGATTACTACCGAATTTAATATCGAAGGGAATCCCATCCCGAATTTTATTGATCTGGTACTGAAATATAAACCGGATCAGGTTACGCTGGTTCCTGATGTGCCCGGTCAACTCACCTCCGACCATGGTTGGGATACTATTAAACACTATAGTTTTTTAGTAGATGTCATTGGGCTGTTTAAAGAGGCTGGCATACGAACATCGATCTTTGTTGACCCTAACCCAAGGATGATTGAGGGAGCTAAGCGAACGGGCACTGACCGGGTAGAATTATACACCGAAGGTTATGCCGTAGGTTACGTTAAAGATCCCCTGTCCACCATTCTGCCATTTGTTGAGGCCGCGAAAGTAGCTAAAGAAGTGGGCTTGGGACTCAATGCGGGTCATGATTTGGATTTACAAAACTTGCAATTTTTTGCGAAATACATTCCCTGGCTCGAAGAAGTAAGTATAGGCCATGCGCTTATCGCCGATGCTTTGTATCTGGGCTTGCAAAATACCATTCAGCTTTATCTTCGCGCGCTACGCCTGGATGATTAATATGCCAATTATGAGAAGGTTTTGATTTGTGGAATTGGATATCGAAGGATAATAGATGACCGTCTATATTAAAGGGATTTTTGTAATTTTGGAAGAATCCTTAGCGACTGAATAAATGGATAGCAAACAGATTAACTTTTCACCCATCGGAATTATTCATACTCCTTTTGATGGTCTTGATAAAATACCGCGGCAGGGACGTTATGGCGAACATAACGACGGCTGGGTGGAACTATTTCCTGAATATTTGGATGGTTTACTGGGATTAATGAGTTTTAGTCACGTCTATTTGCTTTTTCAGTTTCATCAATCGAAAGCTTTCTCTTTGATTCAAACAACTCCCCGACATCAATTAACCAAAGGCGTCTTTGCCATTCGAAGTCCCCGTCGACCCAATGGCATTGGCATGACCATCGTAAAGTTGAAAAAAATTGATGGAAATCGTATTTATTTTGCCGGAGCCGATATGATAGAGGGAACCCCCTTGCTGGACATTAAACCATATACTTCCGAAATTGATTGTTATCCGGAAGCAATTAACGGTTGGGTAAATGGTGAACGTAAATAGCTTACATATTCCAAATTTTAAATACTCCACACGCCAGGCACTTCCTTTGGTTAATAACTTGTAAAATTCTGAATGCAATTGCAAGCGGTTTTTGACGGGCAGCAGACAGTTTTTGCTAATTTTGCAAGATGGCGAAAAAGCATCAGGTATTATTATTATTAGGGAGTAATATTCCGTTTCGTTCAGTTTATTTACAAGAGGCGAAATTGTTGATTGAAAATGAGATAGGAAGCATTATCAAGCAATCATCAATATACGAATCTGAGCCATGGGGTTTTTTTTCTGAGGGGCTTTTTTTAAATCAGGTGCTGATTATTCAATCGGGTTTACCGGCCATGGAATTGCTAAATAAGTCGCAGAAAATAGAGAAGCAATTGGGAAGGATTGATAAAACGGATGGGGTCTATTCCTCACGAACCATCGATATAGATATTTTATATTTTGATCAAGAGATAATAAACGAACCTCAATTAAAGATACCTCATCCTTATATGCATGAACGTCGCTTTACCTTGGTTCCTTTGGTCGAAGTTGTTCCCCGGTGGATTCATCCACTATTTAAAAAGAGTAGTCGTCAATTATTAGATGAGTGCCCGGATAGGGCTGAGGTTTGGGAATTTATTAATGAGAAAATAAATGACGAGGTATAACTTTATCGCGATAGAAGGAAATATAGGTGCAGGGAAAACTTCGCTGGCTACCATGATAGCTGAGGGGTATAACGCACGGCTGATTCTGGAGCAATTTGAAGAGAATTCTTTTTTGCCAAAGTTTTATAAAGAGCCGGATAAGTATGCTTTCCCGCTGGAAATGTCTTTTATGGCGTCGCGTTACCAGCAGTTAAAAGACCAGCTGGGAACCATGGATCTTTTTAAATCCTTTGTCATCAGTGATTATTTTATTGTAAAATCGCTGATTTTTGCCAAGAAGAACCTCCCTTTGGACGAATTTAAATTGTATACCAGCTTTTTTAATATCATTTATCAACAGCTTCCTAAACCTGATTTATTGGTGTATCTGTATGTGGATACCGAACGTCTACTGACCAATATTAAAATGCGGGGACGTCCTTACGAGCAGGACATTAAGGATGAATACTTAAACAAAATACAAGAAGGATATTTAGAATATATCAAACAGCAAAATGGCCTGCGAATTCTAATCTTGGATACTAATTCAATCGATTTTGTAAACTGTAAAGAGGATTATAATAAAGTTCTGCAAATTATCGATAAGGATTATCCACTTGGCGTTCACAGGATTACATTTTAAGCCTAAGCTATCCATAAGGCAACGGAATGCTGCAAGCTTTCACCAGAATAACTAATATCGAAAGATCTGGCCTACCACTAAAAGAGATTGTCAACAATGTTCGCCAATGAATTAGCGCTTCAAAGGACTAATTAATTCAGGTATTAGATCATTATTCTGGTTTGGCTTTTGAAAAGCTTTTGTCTGCTTAGGAATTCGGATATTGATACCAAACCCAAACGATAGCATTCGTTGGCTATCCCATTGAACGCCCAGAATATTATCGGTATACATATACAATTGGACTGGTGTGAGGTTGAGTGCAAAAGCCAATCCCAGATTTAGTGGGGCATATTTTATATAGGTATAATTGACTTTTACACTTAGGTATTCTGATAAGCTTCTGTCAAAACCCAGTGATACTGCCGGCTCAAAATAGTCTTGGTAAAATCGGCCGGAGAATAGGATAGATGCCCTGTTTTTCCGGTCTTTGCTGTAATATTCACCGGCAATGAGTAGATGTTTGGGTATCTTGGCCCGATAGTTTTGAACAAGATCGGTTACATGTAGGAGGTTGGAAAGACTGTCGCCTATGCTGGAAAAAGGATCCTTATTATTGATGAAGTCAACCTGAGTTCCGTTAAAATGGATGTTGGCTTCCTGGCTTTGATAGCTTTTGGTTTTTTCTCTGAAATTAGTACTTCCCAAATCGAGAAGGCTGGCACTGACACTAAACTGATCGTTTATTTGATAATCAATACCCAAATCTATTGAAAAACCAATATTTTTAAAGTTTCCCAGATAGGCTCCCGGATTGAAACCCGAACTGTCGGGCAGGCCCGCGGTGTTTAGCACAAAACTTGTGCTTGCCAGTATATCATAAACGTTTTGTGGGTCACTAGAGGTTATGAGTTGCAATTGATTATTAACCACATGGATATTCGACAAACCTTGAAGCAAGTGCAAGCGTACCCCCAGCCTTAAGCCTTTAGATACAGGAACCGACAAGCCCACATGATAATCAAAAAAGTGATCTTCATTCACTATTGTTGGCCTTAAGTCGAGGGTTTGCCCTACATAGGGAGCATTCCCATTCCACGCTAATTTGAATAAATCTCCGGGAATAAAAGTCCTGAAGAGCAATCGCTGCTTCACACCAAAACTTAGAAATGACTGTTTCACCATAAAACCAACATATACCAAATCCTGATTGATGGAAAGATTGATGTGATCTACAGGGTGATTTTGATTAATTACTTTTGAAAGATCCAGGTAAAGGGAGTCACTACCATTTTGTGTTTTGAAGAAATCGTTGAAACTTCCTGCTGTATTCAAATAGCCAACATCTATATTAGACAGACCCGGAAACCCAACAACTATCTTGGAATTGGAGCTGAATGCAGGGTTGAGGTAATTGCCTTGCTGTATGTCGCGGAAACCATATAAAATATAATTATCCTGACCTTGCGCCTGTGTAAAAAATAAAGTGCCAACGATTAGTAAAAATAGATGTCGCCAAAGGCTTTTTAAAATTATTCTTGCCATAATCATGGTTTTAAGGTTGTTGAAAAGCCGACAGAAACCTTGACGTTATCCCCGGAATAAATCTGAACGGGAACACTTCCATTGCTAAAAGTGGAGGTTTCAAGATGAACAATTCCAGTATTGGCTCCGGCTACTTTATCGAGGAAGTCTTTGGTAATATTGATATTGATTTCACTTTGGGTCGTTTGATTTACTTTTCCCGTACTGTCAACTTTAGCCGATTGGATAGTCCCAAAATCAAGGCTCGTAAGGGTTTGACCTGTAATTGAGTCAGGGAAAATTACTTGCATCTTAAGCTCGAAAGGAAATCCGTTGGTCACTACTGCAAGGATGGTTCCTGAATCGATCGGCAAATCTTTGGTAGAAATATGAAGGTCGGTGATGGTGTCGGAGAAAGTTAACTGTTTGGCTTGAAGGATAAGTGGGATTCGAACCTCTGCATCAGCAGAAAAATCGGAACTTCGGCTGACAAAGTTCGTCCTTTTGCCATCCGAATTTGTATGGAGACTCCCTGAGTAGTTAATCCGATCGGGAAGTAAAGATATAAAATCCACAATGGAGGAATTGTTTTTATCAACAGTCACCGTCCCCTCAACTGATTGTCCTTCTGTACTTGGATAAAGAAGTGAAATAGGATTCAGGCTAAGGTCTTGTGTTGTTCCTTTTTCTATGTTGCTTGCCACAAAATCCATGTTCATATTAATTGGAATGCCAAATCCGTTCTTATAATTCAACCGCATCACAGGATCATTTAAAATCAATTCACCATTGAGTTTTTTCAAGAAAGAAAGATCCATCAACAATGAATCCGGACGAATATTAAAATTTCTCTTTCCCAGGTAACCATTGGCAGAAGCCAGCTTAGGACTATTGATATTGAAACTGAGCATTAACTGGTCAGATGAATCAAAAGAAACAAGCTGGTTGGTTTGAGGAATGTTACCGCTAATTAACATAGGGAAACTATTGAAACCTTGGGCAGTCTTGGTGGTGAGGTCGAATGACATATCTGTAAGGTTCCAGTCTTCCTGCAAGTTAGCAGAGGAGGCGGTGATCAAATCTTTTGCCGGGATACTATTGTTTAGTAATGCCGATGGGAGTATAACATGAACATTAACTTGCGTTGCAATGCCGGAAATGAGATTAAAGTGAATATTTCCTGCCTGAAACAAGAGCCCATAAAGTTCTTCTCCATTATTGAAAATAAGATCCGTTATCTTCTCTTCAGAAAAAAACTGTTGTTGAGGAATTTTTGCAATCCCGGAGATTACTTTTAAATTGGAAGCCTGAAAATTAAAAGAAAGCCCTTTTGCCAAATCGATATTCACCTTGTTGGGGTAACTTCCCTGGCTGCTAAATATTAACGTGGCTTCAAAACTATTACTTAGCGTTTTGCCTTGCAAGTTGATGCTGGTACTTTGGCTTGTGCCTGCTGCCAAATTGAGGATCATGACAGATTTTATCACTTGCCCGGTGCTGAGGTCAATCAGGTTGTAGGCAAGGGAATCAATATTCACCGGTAAATTGTTTTGAGTTATCAAATCAAGACTTCCTTCAGAGAAAGTTAGCTTACTGTATGTATTTACTGAAGGTAGGTTGAGAGTGTATGTTTGATTTATTCGAAAAGGAGGAAATACATGGTTTTTTCCGTCATATTTTTTTAGTGTGTCAGCCACATTTGTATCCATGTTGGGAAGCAGATTGTTTAAGCTCATATCGTCTGCAATACTGAAATTATCCATGCTAAGGATTCCCAATGAAAACGAATAATTATGAACAACTTGCTTGTCAATTTGAAGCAGGCTGTCGGCACTTAGCGAAAAAATGGAATCCTGATGATAGACATACACCATAGAACTGTCGGGTTCAGTTGAAATTCCCGAGTTGTTTCCGATGATATCGCTGAAGTTGACTTCGGTTTTAAATAAGGGCGCAGCAACTTTAGGTTGCCAATTGGAAATACTGATGGAGTTGAAATTCTTTTGACATGATGAAGAAAATATCATGGTCAAAAGCATGACAAAAATCAGAGGTTTAGGGATTTTTTGCATATTAGTATGAATCTAGTTGAATAACAAAGGTATAACTTATTTGGTACAGAGCTATTTCCTTTATATTAATTATGATCAAAAAAATATAACCTATACAAAGCCCTACAAAAAAAATGAGATATTTTTAATTCAAATTATTCTGGTTTATATCTTGAGGTTCAGAAAGTTTCAGGAGTTGCTGGTTTTGAATTCGCAGCAGATTCCAATAAATATTCTCAAAGCTTTGAGGATTAAGTTTGGCTGGGGCAAAATGAAAATAGGTACTGAGTCCTTGTTGCGGATTCTTATCCAGGCATTGTATCATGCGATTACCATATAGATACAAGCTTTTCAAAAAATAATAGCTTATATCAAAACCGATGACTCCATAAGAGTCAGGATCGGTTTTATAGGTTTTTTGGAAAAGGGTTTCATATTTCCGGATATTCCATGAATTATAATTAATATAGGTACTTGACGGATAGGTAAGATTCATGTTGTTCATTTGATGAAGGTCAAGGTTGTGGAACTTTTCCCAGTTGGGAAGCCCGACCATTTGTATTTGAAAAGAATCCCGTAGTACATTAAGACGATTCATGGCATCCATGACGAATGATTTATTGTTTCCATAAATAATCACGAGATTCTTTCGGAATATGGAAGCATTGTTTTCAAACGGATGAATACTATCATTTTCATATTGGATGGTGACCATTGAGTTTTCGAATTGACTGCTATCGTCAGGGTATTGTTTCAGCAATTCCGGGTTCACCAATTGGTTTTCCAGATAATAGCTATTTAAAGTATCTGAAATTGTAATATGTACAGGCTTCATATCAACAATAGTATTTTCTCGATTTTCCAGCACTTTCTGTGCCTGTTCTTTCTCCCGCTGGGTGACACGAATTCCTTCCTCAATGAGTAGTTGATTTGGTATTTTGAAAGTGGGAGGGATGATGGATTGTATGCTGTCTCGTAAATTGTTAACCCCTACAGTATCTTGATAGGAAGTCCTGGAAATTAAAAATATTTTGTCATTTGCATAATCCTTTTGAATGAGTTTTTGTATCAGTCCTGCCTCGTAAGACATAGCTGGTTTTACCTTGATGACCTGATCAAATTGTTGGATAACCTCATTCCGATAAGTAAGCGGATTTATAATGGGTATATGGAAGTGATTGGCAAATAAGGCAATCTGATTAAAACTACGGCTGTAAAATGGCCCGATTATTAAATTCATATTTTTAAGTTCGGGTCTGCTCAGAACTTTGGTGGCTTTGGTTAACCTTTGATCCACATCATAGACATACAATTGCAATTCCATCCCTTGTTTTTTTAAAGAGTCGGATGCCAGCAATGCGCCTTCCAGAAATTGCACAAAACGAAAAGGCTCAAAACTTTTTCTCGGTTGCGACATGAACTGACCATATTCAAGGCTATCGGTTTCTTCCAGGTATAATGGGATCATCAAGGCCACCTTAAAAGTCTTAGTATGAGGGCGAGCCAGGCAGCGTGAAGGAGCCGATGGATAGGCAGGGTTTTCAGTCAATCCATTTGTCGGCTCACTAATTGGTTTGTTAACCTGCTCAAAAGGATTTTCCTCTGAACCCTGTATTTCTAAAGGGATTTTAACAGCCTGCCCGGGGTAAACACGTCTACCTAAAGAAGGGTTTTTCTGCTTCAACAATTCAATTCCCATTCGGTAAAGGCGGGCGATCTTTTTTAAGCGTATTTTCTTGAAACTTGTGTAAAGCAGATATGGTTTACTTATTTTTTTTTTTGGAACCTGGATGCTTTGTCCAACTTTAAGCTGTGAAGTGAGACCCGGGTTAGTCTGGTATAGTTCTTCAAGGCTTATTCCGTATTTTCTTGAAATACTATATAAAGTCTCCTTCCTTTTAACCGTATGCTTTATGTATTCTTGTTTCTTTCCTTTTTGTTGCGGAGACTTTTTTAATGACGGTCCGGGTTTGGCTTTTGAGCCAAGTTCATTTTTTTTACGAATGGGAGTCGGAGGATGATAACCAGGTACCCTTGCCTTTAAAGGCAATCGGAGGCGTTGTCCTTTGACGGCTTCTAACAAGCCTGGATTTGCCATTTTAAGCTGGCTCAGGCTAATGAAGTACTTTTTGGCGATGCTTTTGAGGCTTTCCCCATCAATTACCACATGACGATAGTCCTTGATAACGGGAATATTGAAAGAAGGTTTTGGGCTTGCCTTTGTCTGAACCGGAAAGCTCTTTTCCTTATTTGAGTTAACCGCATAAGACTTGTCGAAAGTCTTTTGAGGGACAGGCACTTCGGTTTGCTTCAGATTTAATCCCCCCTGAAAATGAGCACCATTGGCTTTTATTTTTCCATCCAAATAGGGAAAGGCACTTTCCACAGGTATTTTTACATATTCGCCTTCTTTTAAAGGCTCTTGAAGACCTGGATTGGCCAGAAGAATATAACGTTCAGGAATTAAATAGATTGAAGAAATGTGGGCTAGGGTTTCCTTGCTGGCGGCAACATGATAGAAAAAGTCAAAATTACTTTGTTTTACTTCCTTAGTAATTTCAGTTTCCTTGTTTTCGGTGGGTATCCATAATAGTTGTCCGATTTTTAGTCCTTGTTTGGCTTCGGGATTGGAATAATAGATTTCATTAATACCTACATTGTAGGCTTTAGCAATGGAGTATACGGTTTGGCTTCGCTGTACCTGATGTACATAAAATTGTTTCCCGTTACGCATCTGAATGTCCTTGCTGATGGGAACGAGTACAGTTTGTCCATAGCTTACCGCTACCATTGAAAAGAAAAATAATATGAGAATTTTTTTTATCATATTCACTCGATTGACCGGATTCAAAATTAATAAGATTCTTCCATGAAACTCATGCGAAAGTACAGAAATTTTATTGACGTCCTTTTTTTTCCTTCTATGTTTAGAGGGGGAATTTGTTTTTGGAACCCAACGTTTATGAAGCCTTTTGCAGAGAGTCATTACTTTTTGGTGATGGCAAACTATTGGTATTTGATATTTATTTGTCTTATGGAAGGCAGTTTTCTCTATTTTATTATTTTTACAAGTTCTACGATAAATGGTAAAGAATAAACTTATGAGTGAGATAAATCCGGAGCTATGGGTTGAGAGGCATGCTGATTATCTGTATAATTATGCACATTCCAGGGTTCAATCGAAGGAAATGGCCGAAGATCTGGTTCAGGACACTTTTATTTCGGCGCTCAAAGCCAAGGATAAGTTTCGAGGTGAAAGTGCTGAACTTACCTGGCTCATGTCCATTTTGAAAAGAAAAGTCATCGATTTTTACCGTAAACGGGGATCTGCTAAAGAAATTGCTGTTTCCGCTTTTTCTAAACCTTTTCAGGATGATGATGGCATGAAAGGGCATTGGATGATGGAACGTGCCCCAAAAGATTGGCAAAAAGAAACACATAGTCCTCTTCGTGCTGAGGAGTTTCAAAAAATAATGACCTTATGCATGTCGAATCTTCCCGATAAATGGCGAGCCGTTTTTGTGCTTCGTGTAATAGAAGAAATTAATACGAATGAAGTATGTAAGGAAATCGGATGTACTTCGTCAAATTTGTGGGTAATCTTGCACCGTGCCCGTTTGAAACTTCGCGAATGTATTGAAAACAATTGGCTCAATGAATAGAATTAAAAAAATGTTGGTAAAGGGAATGAATTGGCTCATGCTTGATTGTGATACGGCTACCCTTCTGATCACAAAGAAAGAATTCACTTCTTTGACTTATATTGAGACAATGAAGCTCCGGGTGCATTTAATGAGTTGTAAATATTGTCGTCTCTTCGAGATACAGTCTGGTCTTATTTCTCTTCACTTGCATCAAATAAATTCCGACCTGGAAAATGCGAAACTAAACGTGCACCTTACCAAAGCCCAAAAAAATCGAATTCAAAAGAAAATGGATTCATCGGAGTAATAATTGATGCGCCGAACCAATAGCTAAGCCACTCCTTCTTCTTTTGATTCGAAAGTGCCAGTATATACTTAGTTATACGGACTTAAGCGATGTAATTCACGTAGAAAAGCATAAGCCGGGCACACCAAAAGACCTAATTTTCATATGTTATTTAAAATTATTTTAAATAATATGTAAGTTTATTTTGGAAGATGCGTCTAATTCTCTAAATTAAAACAAAATTATTTAATTATTTTACTAAAACTATTATCATGAAAAACAAATCAAGGAATCTTTTACTTATGAGTTTTGTGTTGGCCTTCGCCTTTGCTGCTTTTGCCTTTACCGCTCCTAATGTTGCAAACAAAACCAATATTCAAGAGAACATCAGTATGGAAAGCATGAGCATGAACAATAGCTTCCCCGCTGACCTTACTACGGCCAAATGCGGTGCTGCGAATGAAAAGACTGTCAAAACAGAAAAAAAGACGGAACAAGCAAAATGTGGCAGTAAAGATGCCAAAGCAGCTAAAATGGCCAAGAAAACAGGAAATGCCAAATGTGGCAGCAAAGATGCCAAAACAGGAAAAAAAGCTGTTAAAGGTAAGAAAGCAGAAGGTAAATGTGGACAAGGTAAATGTGGTGTTTCATAATGGTGTTTAATTTAGAAACCCAAAATAGAAAATAGCCGCATCCATGAAATCAATGACAAGACAATCTCCGCTTAAGCGGCCTAAGATCACTGATTATCATATATCTCGACGCAAAATGATCAAAGGTATTTTTGCTTTGGGTGTGTTTTCACAATTGCCTTTGGGTTATTCCTGTATTTCGTCCATCAAAAGAGAATCATCTGAAATTTTTACTGAAAAACAAAGAAAGATTGTGAGTAATATTCAGCAGATATTGTTTCCTGATGACGATTTTGGGCCGGGGTCTAAAGAAATTGCTGCGGAGAAATACCTCGAGTGGGTATTGTCTGATACACGGATGGATCCGGAGGACAGGGCGTACATTTATGATGGACTGAAATGGGTGGATGAAACTGCCAATGAAAAAATGAAAACAGATTTTCACTTATTGAAGAACCATCAGCAGGAAAAGCTTATACGAATAATATCACGAACCGATTGGGGGGAGAGCTGGCTTTCTACTATCATGACCTATATTTTAGAGGCCTTATTGGCTGATCCGCAATATGGAGGGAATCCGGACGGTAAAGGCTGGAAATGGTTGTCGCATTATCCGGGTTATCCACGTCCAACCGAGGATTTGCTTTACGGTAATATATTGAACACATTGACAATGCAGTATGGGCAAGGGAGCTGATTGTTTTGAAGAAATTGTTTTTGGTGTGCTGAATTTTCGCCTTGGGTAAAAAACTGAAAATGAAGAAATATAAAATATGTATTATCGGAAGTGGTGCCGGAGCCGGTCCCGTGGCATATGAATTGACGAAAGCCGGGCATTCAGTAATCGTCTTGGAGAAAGGGCCATGGATAAAAACATCCGATTTTAATAAAGATGAGATAGTCAGCAGCAGGCGAGATGTGTATACGCCAAGGCTCCTGGATGAGCCTCAGGTGATTGAATGGAAGGCGAAGGACGGTAGTTTTCCGGCAAAAGCCAATACCCATGGTGGGATTGACCTTTGGAATGGCAATTGTGTGGGTGGTTCTTCTAATTTTATGAGTGCCTATTTTCTTCGGATGAAACCCAATGATTTCCGACTTCTTTCTGCCTATGGTTCCATCAAAAATGCCAATATTGTGGATTGGCCCATTGCCTATAAAGATATGGAGCCTTATTTCAGGAAAGTGGAAGAGGTTGTAGGCGTGTCTGGTAAGGTAATCGTTCACAAACAGATGGAGCCTCGTTCAACACCCGATTTTCCCTACCCGCCTCTGGCTGAAAATGTTGTATCGCAATGGATAGATAAAGCATGTAGCCAGATTAATTATGAGGTGATTCCCACGCCGAGAGGTATTCTTTCGCGAAAAAGAAACAGTCGTAATGCCTGTGTTTATTCCAACTTTTGTGGCAGCTATGGTTGTTCGTCCGATGCTAAGGGTAGCTCTCGTGTAGCGCTCCTTCGGGAAGCCATAGCAACAGGTAATTGTGATGTTTTGGCTTATGCTAAAGTTTTTCATCTAGAAACTAATGGGAAGGGAAAGGTGATTAAAGCGCATTATCATGACCCTGAAAAAAAGGCGCATAGCATAGAAGCCGATATCTTTGTTGTGGCTGCTCAGGCTATTGAAACTTCCCGGCTCCTGCTGTTAAGTAAGAATAAGGATTTTGAAAACGGCTTGGCCAATAATAATTTACAAGTTGGAAAGAACCTCATTTTTTCAGGGGGAGGTATTGGCTCGGGATATTTTCATGCCGATGATTTTTCTGAGGAATCATTCAAACAACTTCAGACACCGGGTGTTTTTGTCAACCGTTCCATTCAACAATGGTACGAAATAGAAGACGAGAAATTTGGCGGTAAAGCCAAAGGGGGTGGTTTTGATTTTCTTTTTGAACATGCCAATGGCATTGGAAAAGCAATTCGTCAGCAATGGGACGATGATGGCCGTTTGATGTATGGTTCTGTCTACAAAAAAAAGCTATTACAATATTTTACAAAACAGCGAAAATTAACCTTTGAAGTGTTCAACGACTGGCTGCCCAACGACAACTGTTTCGTAGAAGTAGATTCGAAAGTAAAGGACCGTTGGGGCGTTCCGGTGGCTAAGGTTCGGATTGATAATAATCCACAAGATATAAAAGTGGGAAAATACCTTGCCGAAAAGGCAGAAAATGTCTTGCGACAAATGGGCGCCCATCATATAAGTTCCAATATTAGTGGGAGTCCACCGCCCAATTTACAAGCAGGAGGTTGTCGATTCGGTGATGATCCGAAAACCTCAGTGCTTGATAAAAATTGTAAAGCTCATGGGGTGGATAACTTATATATTACCGATGGCTCTTTTATGCCGACAGGCGGCAGCGTCCCCTATACATGGTCTATTTATGCCAATTCATTTCGGGTAGCTGATAAGATACTCGAACGTTTGTAAGAAATTTCATGGATTTGTATAATTATTGAAACAGTAGTTGTAGGGCGAATGGATTTCGGCAGTATTTTTATGGACTGAAGTTCAGCCACCAATTTCAAGTGATTTTGTAAGGATTAACTGCTGGTTTCGACTATAATACCATAATAAGATATTGAAACTCACATTAAAAATAAAAAAATGAAATGTAAAATGTTGGGCGTGTGTAACGCTATCTCCGGTAAATTGGAGTTTATTAAGGACGTTCCTTTGCTATTCATGCGCTTGGTACTTGCCTACGGGTTTTGGGGTCCCGCCATGATGAAATGGAATAATATGCATGGGGTTATTGATTGGTTTTCCGGCATGGGAATCCCTTTCCCTACCGTGAATGCTTACCTTTCTGCTTCCACCGAAGTGGCTGGTTCGATTTTACTGTTGATCGGTCTTGGCACACGTATTATTAGTATCCCATTGATGATCGTTATGCTGGTTGCAATTTTTACCGTGCACATTAGTCATGGCTTTGAGGCCGGCGCCAATGGTTTTGAAATTCCTCTTTATTATCTGATTATGCTTTCAACCCTATTGGTCTATGGCCCCGGAAGATATAGCGTGGAAGGATTGTTGAGGAAACTTACAAGCAAATCATAAAGATTGATTCCTGTATATTAAAAAAAAAGGCGCTTATTTGGGAGCGCCTTTTTTAGGTGATTTGAATCCGTAGATTAAATAAAACCTTCTCTTTTAATCCATTCCCGTGGTTCGGCCATGGCCTTTTCAACTTCGGCAATGGTCTTTGGAATGGGTTTTCCCAAGACACGGCAACCATGCTCAGTCACTAAGATGTCATCTTCAATGCGAATGCCACCGAAGTCTTTGTAAGTTTCTACTTTGTCATAATTGACAAAATCAGTGAATTTACCTTCATTCCTGAACTGATCAATCAATGCCGGGATAAAATATATTCCGGGTTCAACGGTTAAAACGAAGCCGGGTTTCAAGACTTTGGCCAGGCGGAGGTAAGCAGTTCCGAATTCAGTGGATCGATTTACGGTGTCATCATAACCCACATAATTTTCTCCAAGGCCTTCCATGTCGTGTACATCAAGACCCATCATATGACCCAAACCATGGGGCAGAAACAATGTGTGGGCACCTGCTTGCAAGGCTGCTTCCGTGTCTCCTTTCATTAAACCAATCTTTTTAAGTCCATCAATAATGGTTCGTGCAGCCAGAAAATGCACATCCCGATAAGGAATGCCCGGTTTGATGGCTTCAATGGCATTCATATTGGCATCCAGCACAATTTGATAAACTTCGGCTTGTCTTTGATTGAATTTTCCACCAACAGGAACGGTACGTGTGATGTCACTGGCATAATGCAAAGCTGTTTCAGAACCCGCATCAGTAACCATCATCCGGCCAGTTTCCAATATGTTATTATGGCTGTGGTTGTGGAGGGTTTGTCCATCCATACTCAAAATAATCGGGAAAGAAACGGGGCCTCCCATGGCGATGGAAATACCTTCGATGGTTCCCGCGATTTCCTGTTCTACCATTCCTGGCATGGCCATCTTCATTGATGTGGTATGCATTAGATAGGCAGTGTAAATGGCTTTTTCTATCTCTTCAATTTCATCTTCATCTTTAACTTCCCTTAATTTCACAACAGCCTTAATCAGGTCGGTGGAAGATTGTGGAGCTATTTCTGTATTGGATTTTCCCAATAGGGAAGCGAGCTCGATGGTCGTTTCACCACGATAAGCGGGAAGGTAGTGTATTTGTCTGCCTGCTTTCATTGCAGCCTGTAAAAACGATGCCATGTCATTATAGGGTGCTGAATTTTCAACCCCTACTTCAGCTGCCAGGTCTTTTAACAGTGGCTGAACGCCCATCCAGATGATGTCGTCCATATCTACATTATTGCCAAATAAATAATCTTTATCGTTGTCCACATCCACAATGCCTGCAAAGCCGGAATGATCCAAACCAAAGAAATACAAAAAATTACTGTCTTGTCTGAAATGGTATTGGTTGGCTGGATAATTGAAAGCGGCATCTACATTTCCCAGGAATAAGGCGATCCCTGAGCCGAGTTCCCTTTTCAGGCGATCCCTCCGGCCGAGGTAAACAGTTTTATTAAACATATTCGGAGTTTTAAATTTGTAATTATGATGGGTAAAATTACTTAAAAATTAGTCCCCGGCTTAATTTATAACTTTAAAAACGCTTAAATAATATTTTGATGTAGAGATAAAACTGCTCAAATATAAAAGCCTAATTATTTAGCCCTTGCGGCTAATCAACGTTTTAAACGGCGCTATCATTCTGTTAAAAAAACTAATTTTGTCAGTTATTATTTCAGCGTTTATCGTTATTCGCTCTAAAATATCTAACGCTTTACCTCTTTCAGTTTTTACTTTTCCTGACAATTTAATTACTGCCAAATAATAAGCTTTAATTTGAGATATTTCAATCTTTTTTGGAATAGTTTGTATTTCGGTTTCAATTTGTTCGTTATAAAGGTTGGGGATATTGTTAAAATTCAATATTACTTTTTGCCCTTGTTTTACTTTGCCAATCTCATTTGCTGGTATTCTTATCTTAATAATTACTGTGTTGGCTTGTTGTTCAATAGTTGCAATAGTTTTAATGGTGTATTCGTATTTAAAAAAATAGGTGCCTGTTAGTATTCCTACGATGATGAAGAAAATAATTGTAATACCAATTCGGATAATTTTAGGCGGAATTTGTCCGATGATATTTCTAACTTTTTCGCTTCTTAATTCAATATTATCCAACTCACTCATCTTACGCTGATTTATTATCTTAATTCCCAAGCTCTAATTGGTTCTTCACAAGATTGTAATAGGCCCCTCTTTTTTTTGTTAATTCCTGATGGTTTCCGACTTCTACTAATTTACCATCATCAAGTACTACTATTTGATCTGCATTTTTTACAGTGCTGAGCCGGTGCGCTGCAATGACTACGGTTTTCCCTTCATAAAACTTCTGTAAATTCTCAACTATTGCGCTTTCATTATTGGCATCCAAGGCATTTGTGGCTTCGTCAAAAAACAGGAAATCAGGATTCTTATAAACTGCCCTTGCTATCAACACCCTTTGCCTTTGGCCCTGGCTCAGGTTTTGCCCTTCGTTGCCTATAATGGTATTATATTTTAAAGGCAATTCCATAATAAAACTGTGAATCTTAGCCATCTTTGCTGCTTTTAGCATTTTCTCTTTGTCTATCTCATCATCGCTTACCGCAATGTTATGGGCAATACTCTCCGAAAAGATAAAACCATCCTGCATCACCACTCCGCATTGATTTCTCCACCAGGTTGTATTGAAATCTGTTAAGTTTTCGTTGCTAACTTTTATTGTTCCCTCAACAGGAAGATAATATTGTAAAAGAAGTTTTATTAAAGTAGTTTTACCACTGCCACTTACCCCGACAATTGCAGTTACTTTCCCTTGCGGAATTATTAAGTTAATATTGTTTAATACTCTTTTGGAATGAGGCCCTTCGTACTGAAAAACTAAGTTTTCGATATAAATATTATTATCAGGCAAGTCATGTTTTCGTGGTTCTTTATTTGCGTTTTCATCTTCTTTCTGGTGGATTTCGTTTATACGTTCTAAACTAATCTTTGTATCCTGTAAGTCGTGAATAAAATCGAGTGTCTGGTCTATTGGTAAAGTAAGCTGGCCAAGAATATACTGAGTTGCCAACATCATACCAAGGGTCATTTGGCCATTTATTACGGCCAATGCTGCTACAACTGTGATAATAATATTTTTCGTTTCGTTAATAAAAATATTACCGGCTTCCAGCATTTGTTCAAGCCGTAAAGCTGAAATATTAACTTTAAATAAATCTGCCTGAACATCTTCCCATTCCCAACGTTTCCGTTTTTCACAATTTTGTAGTTTTATTTCCTGCATGCCCTGAATAAGCTGATATGTTTTATTTTGGTTTTTTGCTTTTACGTCAAAATATTTAAAATCAAGTTCCCGGCGTTTTTTTTGAAAAACCAGTATCCATAATGTATAAATAACGCTTCCAATAAAAAAAATCGTAAAAATTTTAAAGCTGTAAATCCATAATACCGCGCCAAAGACTACCAAAGTAAAAAAAGAAAATAAGGTACTCAGTGTCTGGGCAGTAAGGAAACGTTCTATACGTTCGTGGTCATTAATTCGTTGAAGGATATCCCCGGTGAGCTTCTATGTTGAAAAACAAGTAAAACAGCTAAAATTTTATTTTTCTGCCTTTTGTTTTTATAAAGAGAAAAGAGCACCCCCAGAGCTAAACTATTTTCATGTGTTTATAATTTACTATTTTACTGAT